>ERZ791919.2092-NODE-2092-length-15058-cov-44.734520_pt1 | contig 15058 bp, 10 predicted proteins | sample MGYA00510137_ERZ791919 | MGnify/ENA primary metagenome ERZ791919 (study PRJEB30046, sample SAMN00792059) | human gut metagenome | study: EMG produced TPA metagenomics assembly of the A metagenome-wide association study of gut microbiota in type 2...
TTTCGGTCTTTTACATCTATTTTTCGTTCAGCTGTCTGAAGCCGATAAGCACATTATTTAATATGCTTATCGGCTTAACACAGCAGACCACAAGATGCAGCGACAGTTCTTGCCAGGCGCAAAGTTCTCCCTGTTCCCGCAGAATTGCCTGCTGCACCGCCATTTTAGGCTTCCCAGACAAATCTCTGTAATGCATTAATCCATCCCGCTTTGCCTGTGCCAGTTCTGCTGGCTCTTGGCTTTTCTCTATATACAGCATACTGTTCACCTACAATTGTTCCAATTGAAGTGTCACTTGCGCACTTGTCAATTCCGGGTCTGCCGAACCAATTTTATTTTCTATTTGCTGAAGGATAGCGGCAGCGGCATCATAGTGCTGAGCATCTATCGCGTCATATGCCTGCTTGAACATACACTTCACTTCTGCAGGACGTTCGTCTGCATCCATAATGCCGCTCAAGATAGAATTTGCATCCCGGCCAAACACTTCGTTCTGCGGCATATCCGCTTCCTGTCTGTCCGAAAGGATCAGCAAATTTTCCCGCTTCACAGAATTGATAACAGACGGCGCGTGCGTGGACACAATAAACTGTACTTTTGGAAAAATCGTTCTCAGATCCCGAAGGATACGCTGCTGCCAGCGAGGATGCAGATGCAGATCAACCTCATCAATCAGCACAATGCCGGTTGTTTCGGAAAGGACATTTTCCAAGAGCCACGGGTTCAGCACAGCCATACGATATGCAATATCCGCGACCATACTCAGCGTGTTTTTATAGCCGTCGCTCAGGCTTTTCATGGGATACCGTCTGTGTCCTAAATCATTGTCCCAATAAACGATATCCAATTCGTGCGTATCAAGGTTAAACTGAACTTCTACATCCTGATAACCTGTAATGCTTTGAAAGCACTGTGCGATCGCCGATTTTACAGCTGTAAGCTCTGGAGCAACTTTTCCGCTGGAAGCGCTTTGTATGGTCATTTTTTCAAACCATTTGCGCATCATCTTTTCATTGGACGCCGCCTCCAGACAGTCCATATAGCCCATCTGGCGGTTGAATTTTGCAAGCCCCATATTTCGCTTTTCGCGCTTCTGCGCCCACAGCCGTCCGGTACCGTAATACGAAATCAACGGAAGAAGTGGTTTTTCGCCATTGCGAATTCTGCTTTGAAGCTTTGACGAAATAGATGTCATTTCCTTCGCATCTACGATTGTGGTCCGCCCCTCGGCGCTATGAAGCTCACGTTTCCATGTAATTTGCTGTCCGCACAATGAACCGGATGCTTCGATTGCCACTGGAAATTGCGGCTGCAATTCAACAACGCTCCCCATATCATAACATTTATTGAGCGCATCATCTTTTGAAATGCCATATCCGCCGACATCATCAAAGCCTGTCAAGAAAGTACCAATGGCAATAGAAACCGCATCCAGGAGCGTTGACTTTCCACAGCCGTTGTTACCAACGATCACCGTTAATTCCTTATGAAATTTCGCTGTGAAATGTTCAAAGCAGCGAAAATTTTCAATTTCAATTCTATCGATCTGCATAACCAACACCTCTTTCCACTGCTGAATTGGTTGCCGCTTCTCGCAGAATAAATCAATTGCAAGTACTGGCACAGTTTGCAGCGGAATATTGTTTTCCTTTATACGTTATTATAACAGATGCGGCACATTCTAACAAGCCGAATTAACGCATTTGTTCTTCTTCAATTCCAATTTTTTCCCATATAGTCTGTTCATTTATCGTCAAAGTCCTGTTTTTTAGAGTTGCTGTCATAAAAGTTACACGACCTTTCGTAAGGCCGTGTTTCTTTATACCCAAATTCAAATGGAGGTATCGAATTGCCCGGAAATCAGATCCCATGCACAGCGGACGACCTGTATTGCCTGCTGTGTCGCTACCGTATCCCACCCTAGAATGCAAATCAAAACACAAAGGAGCTGTTTCTATGTACGAAACATATCAGGATCATCCCAAGCAGGCCAAGGGCAACATTCGTGTTGTGCTTGCCGTCGTATTTCTCGCCTGTGCCATCGGCGCGGGCATCTTTCTTATCACCCGTCTGGTCAGCAAGCCACTGGCCAAGGAAGATGCCCGTGCTCAAACCGGCATCGTATATGATTCGTCCGCCGTTGAGGGCGGCTGGGATAATCTCAGTCCGGAAGAAATCGCGGAGAAGCTGAATGAGAAAGTAGCCGAGGGCATGATCAACATCAGCATGAACACCGCGCCGTACTTCGAGGACGGCAAGGCTGAGGGCAATGTCATAATCGTAAACGAGTCGATCAACAACTATCCCCAGCAGGTCGAGTTCATCCGCAACGATACCGGCGAACAGATCTACCAGAGCAAAGCAATCCCCGTGGGCAGCAAGATCGAACGAGCTGCCCTCGATGTGGAGCTTCCGGCTGGCACATACGAATGCACGGCTATGTTCCACAACCTTGACCCCGAAACCGGCGATATTATCGGAACGGCTGGGGCCATCATCACAATCACCATTAAAAACTGAAATTTTATTATGAAAAAGGAGTACACACCATGAAAAACACCAAGAAGATTCTTTCCCTCATCCTCGCGGTCTGCATGATCGCTTCTCTTGCTATTTCCGCATCCGCTGCCAACACTGTTGACGCTTCGGGCGGCACCGGCACGACCAGCGTCACGCTCTCGTCTACCGCTGACGGCAGCATCGGCGGCGACCCCGCAGCCACTAAGATGTCCGTGACCGTACCCACCGTCCTTCCGATTGCCGTTGGCACTGACGGCACTGTTTCCACCGCCACCGATGCGAAGATCGTCAACAACTCCTTCGGCGCAGTCAAGGTCAATTCCGTGAGCATCGAAGCCGCGCAGGGCTGGTCGCTGGCTGCGTTCGGCGACAAGGCCACCCTTGCCCACGAAAAGGTCAACGCCAACAAGTTCGGCTTCCAGATTTCTCTCGGCAACGGCGAAAAGAAGCTGACTGACAGCAAAAACGCCAGCAAGCAGACGCTTTTGGACAGCGCCGTGGAAGGCTGCTACATGTCCGGCGTGGGCGACACCTCCGCAAACTCCATTGGCATTGCCTACGATTATGCCGATCACAGCTATTCCTATGGCTCATGGGTGAGGGCGGACGATGCACAGCACAAGCGCACGAAAAGCTGCTCAGTCTGCGGTGATTCCAGCGAGAAATATGCGGACCACGTCGACGTGAACGGCGACGGCAAGTGCGACGATTGCGGTTACAGCATGACGGCAGTGCTGACATGGGATTATGGTGATGGAACGTTCACGACTTCTCAGCCTTATCATGCGAAACTGCTGCTTCCTGACGAGCCTGTCAAAGAAGGTTTTACCTTTGACGGTTGGTTCACAGAGAAAACAGGCGGTACGGAAGTGACAGGGGAGACGGTGTTCACATCAGATTCGCCAACGACATATTACGCGCACTGGTCGGCAATCAAGACTTTCTCTGCCACTGTGCCGGTTACGCTTCCGCTCGTCGTTGACGAGAGCGGCAACGTTCACACCGGTGCGGCTGAGATCATCAATGCTTCTACCGGCGCGGTTGTTGTGTCCTCCGTCAGCATCTCAAGCAAGAACGGCTGGAAGCTTGTCCCATTCAGCACCAACATGGCGCATGAAAAGGTAGACGCGCAGCTTCTCGGCTTCAGGATCAACGACGCGCAAACGACAGGGAATGGCGATACAGAAACGCTTGCCCTGACAGCGCCGTGGACGATCGCCGCAAATGCCAGACTGCCTATTGACTACGATGCCGTTGTGTCAGCGGTCTCACAGCCAGTCACAGAACAGGATGTATTGAACGTCTTGTTTGTACTGGAATGGGATGGTGAATGACCAAAACCTGAGAACGGGCTTTCCGTTCTCAGGTTTGCACTTCTTTTGGGAGGAATAGATGAAAAAGCTATATCGTTTTTATACACTCTGCCTGCTGTTTTTGCTGTGCGTCAGTTTGTTTTGTGTGCAGGCGTTTGCCATCGAGGATATGTGGACGGCGGCGAACCGCATCATCGTGGACGTTTACAACAAGATCGCAGGCATCAGCACGGTGCTGGCCGGCCTGATGTCCGCCGTCGCGGTCGTCGGCGCGAAGCTCTCCAATAATCAGCATAAGGTGGATCAGGCGTGGGACTGGCTGCGCCGCATCTGGATCGCATGGGCGGTCATCAACGGCATCGGCGCATTCATCGCCTACGTTGCGCCGCTGTTCAGCGGCCTGGCCAGCATTGAAGGCTGAGTTGAGTATTTTGCAAGGATGGAGGTGACGGCGTTTGCTGGAGCTTCTCTTTCAAGGCCTTATCGAATGAATCTACGGCCTGGTCCTGGAATGCTGGGAGTATTTCGCGTCCGTACTGTTTGACCTCATGAGTCTGGATTTTGCGTACCTGAGCGAGCGTATTCCCATCATAAATACGATCCGTCAGATCATGCTGGGCGTCGGTTGGGCGCTGCTCATCGGCAATCTGGTTTTTCAGGCCACGCGCGGCATGGCAGCAGGACTCGGCTTTGATGCCGAAGATCCCAAGCTCCTGTTTACAAGGACGTTTGCCTTTTCGTTTCTTCTGGTGGCAAGCCCGCAGATCTGCGAACTGGGACTGAAAATGACCTCGACCGTCATGAAGCTTCTGCAAATGCCGGATGCCGTAGAGATCAGATTTGCGGATGAAGCGTCCTTCAGCGGGCTTACCGGGTCATGGCTGCTGGTCGTGATCTGCGGCATCATTGTTATGTTCCAGGCATTCAGGCTTATCCGGCCAAAAGCAGCCCGCCGTCCAGAGCAGATATTCCGAACCGGCAAAACACAGCACGCCGATGTGGAAATATCGCATATTCCGCGCCGCGCCCGTCTGCGTTTTCGCATAGGCAAGCCCCCGTATGGCGCAGAAGGAGAGCCAGATCATCATGCCGCACCAGATCAGGTTGGAGAGAATATCCCCGAAGGTGCAGTAGAACGCCAGCAGCGGCACGCCGAACGCAGGCGCAAGCCACGCCCTGCGGCAGCGGAAGGCGCGTTCCTCCGGTGTGGAGAGCGTGGCCTGCAAAATGCGCAGGAAAATTACGCTCGCCACCCAGCCAAACTCCGACACATATAAAGACCCGCGGCGTGGTATCGAACAGCAGCAGATACAGCGTCCAATAGAGCGCACCGAGGGCAAAGCAGCCGTAGAAGCACAGCAGCAGGAAATACGCCTGTCTGCGGCTTTTCCGGTAGGCGATACCCGAAAGCAGCGCGCCGACGAAGGTGACCAGCAGTTGCAGCAGGTTCTCAATCAGCTCCATGTATCCCCTCGCTTTCCTCGTTCTGCCCGGCCTCCCGGTTCATCTGCCGCAGCCGGAAGCACAGAACGGTCACGCAAACGCCAAGTAAAAACGCCTGCAGCCCGATGACGATGTATCCCCAGGCAGTGCCGCCGTGAAAGATGCTTGCCGCCGTCTCAAAGCCGGAATAATCACCGGTCTGGATGTTTGCGGCAATGCCGGGCATGGCGAGGGACGCGCCGATGAGCAGTGCAAGGCACGCCGCCACGGCGGAAGCCATGGTGACCGTATTGCGCCGCAGCTGTTTCTCTCGTTCCATTTTGGCGATGCGCCGCTTTGTCTCCGCGACGCGCTCCTCATGACTCCGCATTTGTGATCCCCTCCCGTTCTAAGAGCCTTCGCAGGCTTTCCTTTCCGCGATACACCATGTTGGTGATCTGCTTCACCGTTTTCCCCGTGACCTCCGCCGCCTGCGCGTAGCTCATATCCTCAAAATAGGTGAGATAGAGGACTTCCCGATAGTCCGGGTTCATTTCATCCATGCAGAAGTGCAGGACGCGGTTTCGCTCCTCCGTCCGTATGACCTCCTCTGCCAGCAGCCGTCCGTCCGGCTCGCCGGTCAGCGCATCGAGGCTGAACAAGGGCTTTCGTTTGCTCTTGTGGCGCAGCGCCATGTGCCGCGCCGCCTTATAGAGATACGCCTTGAAGCCGCCGTCCCGGATGCGGGGCTTTTTCGTGAACAGATAGGCGAAAACATCCAGCATCAGCTCCTCCGCCTCGTGAACGTCGTGCAGATAGCCGTCGATATACAGGGTCAGGGGGTCGCCGTATTTTTTCATCAGGGCATTGAGCCCTTCGTCGTCGCCGTTCAGATATTGGCGGTACAAAGCCTCGTCGCAGGCCATAGCGTTCACTTCCTTTTTGCGGATGCTTAAATGCAGAGGGGTATCCGTCAGGTGCTTGTCCTGTCGGAATCAACGGTGCTATTATATCGGAATATGCAAAGAAGTACAAGCGCCAACAGAGGAGCAAAGTGCCTTCGTCACAAAAAAGAACGATTTTTCCCATGGCGGCTTGCCAGCGGGCATTGTGAGAGCGTGCCGGAACGGTGAAAAGACGTGGATCCTGTTCGGATGACTTTTACCTGTTTTCCTCTCAAGAACACTGAAACAGACGGAAAAGACAGCGTTTTCACAAATTATTTGGGTGAAGTATCAAAAAAACAATGTGATGAAATTATAAAATCTCCATACTTGATTTTTGAGCTTTTATCTGGTATAAACTTATTAGGCGTTGACGCGGGCTCAATATAGTGACCGCAGACTATAAACACAAACAAGTGTTATGCGGTGTTTTTGCACCGCATAACATTTGTCTGCTTGAGCGCGCGCCAGCATTCTAGGCAAGTCACAGGAAGTCGGACTTGCCCCTTTTTGCGCCCGAAAACGGGCAAAATTTTTGCTGATGAGAGGAGATAATTATGAAGAATCAGCACAGCAGGATCCTCGCATGGCTGCTGGTTTTCAGCATGGTTCTGGCAATGATGCCGGCGATGCTGATCACGGCCTCTGCTGATGAGCCTGTGTCCGCGGCGACGTGGGCAAAAACAGATTTGAAGGACATCAAGTCGACGGATACCGTCGCCATCACGATGACGCGCGGTGAGGTCACCTATGCGCTTCCCACGACGATTGACGCGGAGAAGAAGGTGGCACTTGCACTCGTGTGCACCGTCAAGGGCAACACGCTCACCATGAGCGGCACAGACGCGCAGTACGGCTGGCACATCTCCGCCGCAGAGGGCAGCGACGGGTATTACATCACCACCGGTGAGAACTACCTGTCTCTGGCCAATACGGCAAAGGGTGTTGTAATCGGCAAGGACGTGAAGGCAGTCTGGACAGTTAATGAGTACGGCTACCTGAATGCTGATATTGTCCTGCCGGACAAGACGGTCAACCGTATGCTCGGTGTTTACGTTCCGACGAAGGAAGACCAGACTCCCGATTGGCGCTGCTATTCCGCGTCGAGCGGCGTGCCCAGCAACATCAAGGACGAGACGCTGAACTTCTGGGTGCTTGGCGGAACCGGCTCTGTGCCGACACCCAATCCCGACCCCAAGCCGGAGCCAGACCCCAAACCCGAACCCGACCCGAAGCCCAATCCGGCAGCCGGCGAAGCGGCGCAGCTGACGGAGCTTCACTCCGGCGATCAGGTCTACATCTGCAACCCGGCGTCCGGCGAGAAGGGCAAGAATCGCGTCATGTCCGGGCTGGGCGAGGACGGCAAGCAGTTTACCTCCGTTGAGGCGGAGATCAACGACGGCATTCTTTCGGTCACTGCGGAGATGCTTGCGCTGACCGTCACCGTGGACTCTGACGGCAATTATACGTTCCAGGACGAGAACGGAAACTACCTGACAGTCAACGGAAAGAACGATATGTCTCTGGAGAGCGCTCCCTCCGAAGCCAGCACTTGGACGTTGGAGGCTGCGAAGGACAAGGAAGGCAACGAGATCGCGGGCAGCTTCCTTGTCAAGAATGCGGCGGTGTTTGAAGAAAAGAATCTGTATCTCGAAAACTATAAAGGCAACTTCACGTCCTATATTTTCCAGAGCTGGAGCAGGCCGATGTACACCATGCAGTTCTTCTCTGCCGGTAAGACTTCAACCGGCGGCTTTACCACGGAACTGACGGCAGGCGACAAGGTCGTGCTCTATCAGCCGTCCAGCGGCATGGCACTGTCCAGCACTGTCGCGGACAGCGAGAAGAAGAGCAACCTTGTCGGAACGGATGTAACTGTTTCGGACGACGGCGTGATGTCCGGCTATGCGGAAGAGAACATCTGGACGGTCGGCGTCATTGAAGGCGAAAAGGGCAAGCAGTATACCTTTGAAAACGGCGGTAAGTATCTGGAAGGCTATCCGGTCAAGCTGACGCTGGGCGACAAGGCGTTCAACTGGAATCTCTCCGCGGCGGAAGGCACCGATATGTTCTTTGTCAAGAACTTTATGAGCGCGCAGCTGGGCTGGAGCACGGAGAGCAAGAGCTTCTATCTGGGCTTCAACAACGAAGGCGCGACTGAAAACTTCGGCTTCCGTTTCTACGCGATCGGCAATGGCGGCAGCGGCGGCTCGGTCACCAAGACCGTTGCAACGCCCAAGGCGTCTCCCCGTTCCGGTGAAGTTCACAACGGCGATAAGGTCACCTTCACCTGCGCGACCGAAGACGCGACCATTCTTTACAAGGCAAACGGCGCTGCGGACTGGACGACCTACACCGCTCCGATTGCCATCACGGAGGACATCTCCTTCACCGTGAAGGCAGTCAAGGAAGGCATGGAGGACAGCCGCGAGGTCACCTTCAAATACACGGTCTATGTCCCGCCCGTACTCGGCGAACACAAGGCGGAAATCGTGAAGGATGCCTCCACGCTCTCATCCGGCGACCGCATTCTGGTTGTTGTCAAGGAGCTGGACTACGCAATGGGCCAGACCCAGAAGGCGAACAACCGCGACAATGCGCCGGTCATCAAGGATGAGGCCGCTGGACTGCTCAGCTACGAGCCGGAAAGCGCACAGATCATTCAGCTTGAGTCCGGCATTGAGGACGGAACGTTCTCGCTGTACTGCCTGAACGGCAACCACACCGGCTATCTCTATGCACCGCTCGGCTCCAGCGCGCAGGGCAGCAACTGGCTGCGCACGCAGGACGAAAAGGATATCAACGGCTCCTTTACCATTGATATCGCTGCGGACACCACCGCGACCATCACCTCCAAGGCGGACAAGGGCTCCAACACCATCCGCTACAACACGGCAGGCATTTTCTCCTGCTATGGTCCTAAGAGCCAGAAGGCAGTCACGGTCTACCGTCTGCTCGAAGGCAACGAAAAGCCCGGCCTGCCGAACGCAGGCGACAAGGTTGCCATCTACAACCTGCTGGCCAAGGGCGTCCTGTCCGGCATGACCGGCGACCTGTCGGATATTTACGGCTGCGCGATCAGCGCGACCGGCGCTGAGATCAAGAACGGCAAGGCGCTCTGCGACAACGGCGCCGTGATCTTCACGGTCTCCAAGAGCGGCGAGTTCTACCGCTTCCACAACGAGGCGTTCGGCTATCTCTGCTCCTATGGCACGGGCAACAACGCCTACTACTCCACCGAACTGACGGACGACGCGAACTGGACGCTGGAAGCCTACAACGGCGGCTATCGCATGAAGAGCAATGCGGCCTTTGAGGACAAGAGCCAGTACCTCCAGTACTTCTCCGGCGGCTTTACGACGTGGGGAATGTACAACGTCACCGACCGCGACGTATTTACCTATCACTTCTATCCCTGCGCAAACGCCAAGCTGACGGACGGCGTCGTCAACGAGCCGAAGGCTGTTTTCGGCAACCTGGCGGACGCTCTGGCCGGTCAGCGCTACATGCTGCATTTCACGATCGACGCACTGTTCGGCGTGAAGGAGCTGCATGTCGCTATGAACGGCGTGGAGCTTGCGTACACGGAGCTCGACGGCCACTACACGGCTGTCATCCCTGCCGAGTACATCAAGGGTGGGAAGCTGACCGTCCGTGTCTATGGCGCCGACAACAAGGGCGTTGCCATCGACTCCACGGTTGACATCCAGATCAAGGACGAGCCCGGCATCACCGACGTTCGCCCCATCGCAAACGCGCAGACCAAGAACGACAAGCGCCCCGAGATCTCCGCGGTGCTTGCAAACGTCGGCACGAACCCCACTGTCACGATGAGTGTGAACGGTGTGGACGTCGCCTTCACCTACGAGAACGACAAGGTCAGCTACAAGCCGACCGCCGACATGGAGGACGGGCGTGTTTCTGTCACCATCACGGTCACCCGCGCTGACGGCAAGTCCGTCACGAAGACCTGGAACTTCGTTATCGGTGAGACCAACTACCAGATGCTCTTCGGCCAGCTCCACTCCCACAACGGCGAGTATTCCGACGGTGCAGGCACGCTGTCCATGGCTCTGGACTATATCGCAAGCCTTCCGGAAAGCGCGAACGTTGACTTCGTTGCCTTCACGGACCACTCCAACTACTTCGATACGACCGACGCGCCAAACCCCGCCGAGGCACTGCACGACATGACCAAGGCAACTGCGTTCTCTCAGGAGCGCTGGGCGACCTACAAGAACACCGTTGCGCAGTTCAATGAGACCCATGAGGGCATCATCGGTCTCGCGGGCTTTGAGATGACCTGGTCCGGCGGCCCCGGCCACATCAACACCTTTGCGACAAAGGGTATCGTTTCCCGTAACAACAAGACGCTGAACAACAAGTCCGGCGACGCGGGTATGAAGGAATACTACGCGCTGCTGGCGCAGGACGAGGGCAAGGACTCCATCTCCCAGTTCAACCATCCGGGCACGATGTTCGGCAACTTCTCGGATTTCAACTATTGGAATCCCGAAGCCGACAGCCGCATGCACCTCGTTGAGGTCGGTAACGGCGAAGGCCAGATCGGCGGGTCCGGTTACTATCCCAGCTACGAGCAGTACACGCTGGCACTGGACAAGGGCTGGCATCTGGCTCCGTCCAACAACCAGGACAACCACAAGGCAAAGTGGGGCAACGCCAACGATGCCCGCGACGTCCTTTTTGTTGAGCAGGCCACGGAGGAGGGCATCTACGATGCGATCCGCAACTACCGTGTCTACGCAACGGAGGATAAGAACCTTGAGCTCGGCTATACGGTCAATGACCTGCCGATGGGCACCATCATTGAATCGGTTCCCGAGATGCTGAAGTTTGATGTTTCCGTCATGGATCCGGACGAGCAGGACTCCATCTCCAAGGTGGAGCTGATCGTCAACTCCGGTAAGGTCGCCTACACTTGGGACGATCCCGCAGAGCTTGCAGCCGGTATCCTTACGGTAGAACTCAAGCCCGAATATTCCTACTATTATGTCAAGGTCACGGAGGCCGACGGCGATCTGGCGGTCACCGCACCTGTCTGGGTCGGCGAAAGCCTGCAGCTCGGCATCACCGAGATGACTGCGGACTCCACCAACCCCATTGTCGGTGAAACGGTCACGCTCACGACGAAGCTTTACAACAAGGAAAGCTCCGACGCGCAGATCAAGAGCGTTGTCTACACCACCGAAGGCTCCAAGGTCCTCTTTACCGACACCACGCCGCGCGTCCTTTCTGCCGACAGCTCCGTGAGCATCGACTGGAAGTACGTTACCGAGCTTGCAAAGAAGACGACCATCACCGTGACGGTCGTGGTCGAGATGGAAGGCAAGGAGTACACCTTCTCCGCCGCCGTCAATCTTGATGTGCAGGACGTCAGCAGCCTCGCCTATGTCGGCGTTGACGCTTCGCACAACAACGAGTATGTTTCCGGCTACAACAAGGGCCTGATGGGCAACTTCACGACGATTGCTGCCGACTCTACGGTTCGCGTTGACATGCTGGACACCTCTGAGAAGCTGATCGCCGCCTGCAAGGACGGCAAATACGCGGCTCTGGTCATCACGCCGCCCTCCCGCCGTGTTGCGGAAGGCAAGGACTACACTGAAACGGAGCTCAAGGCTCTGGCTGAGTTCAACGCCGCCGGCGGCGTCCTGCTGATCTCCGGCGTTGGCGATACCAACGACCAGCTTCCCGGTGCAAAGCACACGGCTGCAACACAGAATGCGCTGCTTGAGAAGCTCGGCTCGTCTCTGCGTCTGTCCGACGACGGCCTATATGAAGACACCTCCTTCGCGCTGACGCTGAACAGCTTCGGCAGCAGCAAGCTGGTGCAGGGCCTCACCACCGGCATCTCCTACTACGGCGGTTCTACGATCTACGCGGTCGATGCCACCGGCGCAGTCTCCAGCGAGATCCCCGCAACGGTTGCAGCCATGCTCTTTGCGAATGCAGCCGGCACCTCCGTTGACAAGGACGGCGACGGCCTTGGCGGCGAAACAACGCCGAAGTACGCATACGCGGAAAATGACGCGCGTCTGCTCGTCATGGCTTCCGAGCAGCTGCCCGGCAAGGGCCTGATCGTTGTTTCCGGCTCTACGTTCATGAATGACTTCGATCTGCAGATCCCCGCAGCCAACGGCAACAATGCGCTGCTGCAGAACATCTTCAAGGCAATCAATCCTGTGAAGGTCACCCCGATTGCCGAGGTGCGCAAGCAGACGGAGTCCGGCTACAAGTACACCATCGAAGGCGTTGTCACCTCGAATGCCTCCGGCTATGACAAGACCACCGCGTTCTTTGACTGCATCTATGTGCAGGACGCAACGGGCGGCGTCTGCTGCTTCCCGATCTCTGGTGATTTCAAGCTGGGTGACGTTGTCCGCGTGACCGCCACGACGCACTTCTTCCAGGGTGAAGCGGAGCTTCAGGTCGTTTCGGCTGAAAAGCTGGGCGAGACCACGCCGGTCGAGCCGACCGTCATCACGGCGGCACAGCTCAACAACCGCTCCAAGGAAGGCCTGCTTGCAACGATCAAGGGCACTGTGACGAAGATCACCGAGGCCAGCGGCCTGCCTGAGTCCATCTATGTGAAGGACGAGAGCGGCGAGGTTGCAAGAGTATTCATCGACGGCTACATTTGCAGCCAGATGGAGATTGCCGGTCTGAAGGTCGGCTGCTCCATTGAGGCAACCGGTCTTGCGTCCTACGACGACACCTATGCCATCGAGAACGACAGCCATGCACGCCTGCGTGTCAGGAACCGCGCAGAGATCATCTGCAAGGAGAGCACCAACCCCACCGAGCCCGAGAAGCCCGAGGTCAAGCCGAATCCCGGCGTGATCGTCATTCCGGGCAGCGGCAGACCGTCCTCCAATCCGTTCGCTGATGTGGCAAAGGGCACATGGTACTATGACTATGTCATGACCGCTGCCAGAAACGGTCTGGTCGAGGGCGATCAGTACGGCAACTTCCGTCCGCAGGCGGGTCTGACCCGTGCGGAGCTGGTCACGCTGCTGTACCGCCTGGCCGGTTCTCCCGCAGTGTCCGGCAAGCCCTCCTTCACGGATACCACGCGCGAATGGTATCAGGACGCCATCGCTTGGGCTGAACAGAACGGCATCAGCAACGGCCTTGGCAACGGCAAGTTTGCTCCGGATGCACTGGTCACCCGTGAGCAGATGGTTACCATGATCTGGCGTCTGGCAGGCGAGCCGGCGTCCAATGCGGACCTCAGCTCCTTCAAGGATGCGGACAGCATCCCCGCATGGGCTCAGAACGCATTTGCATGGGCTGTCGAGCAGGGTATCGTCAGCGGCACGCGCCACTGGAACCGAATCGGCCTGTATCTTGCACCGCACGATGACATCAAGCGCTGCGAGTCCGTGAAGATTCTGGTTGTCTACGCAAAGCTGAAGTAAGTCTGCAAAACTGAAAAATCAAACGTCCCACCCTGCGCTCGCGCAGGGTGGGACAAGCGCCATTCACATAGATACCTTCTTTCAAGCAAGCATCCGCTCGGCGGATGCCTGTTTGACAGAATGTATTTTACCGGGTAGGGGTATGAAATGAAAAATAAGAACAATTCTATAAGCCGTTCCAATCGCACTGCCGCCGCGTCTGTGCTGGTCGTTGTGCTGATTCTTGGGATATTTGCGGCGCTGTATTTCTATGCGCATGATGCGGAAGAAAATACGATAAAGCCAACCGAATACGCGGAGTATGAAAAAGGCCGCGTTGTCGAGATTTTGATGGACAACTGCGAGGTCAGCGAGGTGGCGGAAAATGCCTACCGCGGCGACCAGAAGCTCCTTGTCAAGGTCACCTCCGGTCAGTACAAAGGCGAAACGATGCTGGTTTCCGGTTTTGTCGGCCCCATCTACGGCGAGCCTGCGAAGGTCGGGCAGAGCGTTGTGCTGAGCATCAACACCTATGCAAACGGCGACCACACGGCCACCGTGTATGAGTACAACCGGACGCCCATTGTCTTTCTGATACTCGGCATATTCGTTCTGGTGACGATTGCGGTGGGCGGCCGCACCGGCGCGAAATCCGTGCTCGGCCTGATCCTCACCATGGTCGTGATCCTGATGGTCTTCCTGCCGCTTTTGATGAAAGGCTGGCTGCCGATCCCTACCTCATTCCTGCTTTGTTCGCTGGTTGCGGTCGTGTGCTTCGTCATTCTGGGCGGATGCAGCAAAAAAGTCCTCTGCGCGTGCATCGGCACGATCGGCGGCGTCGCGTTTTCCATGCTCTTCGGCATCCTGACCCAGAAGCTGCTGCATCTGGACGGCCTGCGCGCGACCGATGCCGAAGCACTTTTACAGCTCCGCCAGACGGGCACACCCGTTCACATCAGAGGGCTGCTTGTTGCAGGCGTCATCATTTCCGCCTTGGGCGCGGTCATGGACGTTGCAATGTCCATTGCCTCGGCGCAGTCCGAGTTGAAGGCAGTCGATCCCGACCTCTCTGCGCGGGCGCTGTGGCGCTCCGGCATGAACATCGGACGCGATATGGTCGGTACGATGACCAATACGCTGATCCTTGCGATTCTCGGCAGCGGAATGGTGCTGATCCTCTATCTCTACTCGCTGAATCTCTCTTGGTATCAGTTGATGGCATCCAGCTACATTGCCATTGAGCTCATCAGCTCCGTCTCCAGCGCGATCGGCGTCATTCTCGCCGTCCCCCTGACAAATGCCGCCGGAGCGCTGCTCTATTCCGCGCGTGCAAAAAATGCCGCCAAATAAAAAGGAACCCGGGAATCTGAGAGATTCCCGGGTTTTTGGCACCCCAGAGACGATTCGAACGTCCGACCCTTCGCTTAGGAGTAGACCCGAT
>ERZ791919.2107-NODE-2107-length-14960-cov-3.124925_pt1 | contig 14960 bp, 12 predicted proteins | sample MGYA00510137_ERZ791919 | MGnify/ENA primary metagenome ERZ791919 (study PRJEB30046, sample SAMN00792059) | human gut metagenome | study: EMG produced TPA metagenomics assembly of the A metagenome-wide association study of gut microbiota in type 2...
TATTGAAAACAGGGCAGATGACAACTCAGACAGCGGCTTCGCGCGGTTATGTTTTGTTCAGTGGTGCCACGAAGGGGCACACACAAAAGTCCTAAAATTGTCTGCGGATTGCGGACACCCCCGTGGAATGTTCCAAACTTGGAAAAACACAGATCATCGAGGATGTTCGACGCGGCATGGTCAGAAATACCGGATTTTGCGATCAGAATGCCGCTGCCGGCTGTATTCTGGAACTTCGTATTTTCTGACATCTCCATCATAAAACATCTTCCATTCCGGCTTCAGAAATCCGGCAGTTATTTTTCGTCTGAGGAGTCCAGCAGAAGTTTCATGCTGCCGTACATGCCGGCATCATTTCCCAGACGTGCCAGTTCAAACGGAATGTCCGCACCTGCCGGCAGTACGTCGGGTCTGTAATACTTCTGTACGATACGCAGGATGATCTCTCCCGCCCCGGCGATTCCTCCACCGATCACAAAGACCTCTGGATCTATCACTTCCGCCACGGCTGCGAGCGCGCTTCCCAGCGCTTTTCCCAGAATCTCCACAGCATCCAGTGCCAGACGGTCGCCTCTCTTTGCCGCATCCAGAATCTGTTTTGCCGACAGTTCCGGCGTGTCGACGAGTATCGTGTAGGGATCCTTTTTCTCCAATAATTGTCTCGTTATGCGGATCAGTCCCTTTGCGGAAGCGTACTGCTCCACACACCCGTATTTTCCGCAGGCACACCGCTCAATCTCCTTGTGGAACACGGTCATATGCCCGATCTCGCCCGCGATTCCATGGGCGCCTGCAAGCACTTTTCCATTCAGGATGACCGCTCCGCCCACGCCTGTTCCAAGCGTTACCATCACCATATCGCGGTACCCCCTGCCGCCGCCCTGCCACAGTTCTCCGAGAGCCGCCGCATTTGCGTCGTTGCAGACACAGACCTTTTTCTGCAGGCGCATCTTTAACTGCTCCTGCACCGGACATGCCTCCCACCCCAGATTCACAGCGCCTCTGACAACTCCATCCCGCCCGGCAATTCCCGGTGTGTCAATGCCGACGCCTATGATCTGCTCATCCGCAAGCCCCCGCTCTCTCTGTCTGTGTTCCAGTGAGGCTGCCACATGTTCTATAATATGTTCCCCCTGTTCACTGGTATCCGTTGGAATCTCCCATTTTTCCATCAGTTTCCCGCTGTCTGTAAACAGACCAAGTTTGCAGCTCGTGCCCCCGACATCTACGCCAAAACCATACTTCTCCATGTTTTCCCCCTGCCCGCAGCATCTGATCGTTTTCTCCACCGTCAGACGCCGCCTTTTTTCTTTGTCCTCATTATAGGACAGATCCATACTGTGGAACAATTACACATCTTGGCTTTATTTTGCCATATTTGTTCTTCTCTGTATCTTTCCAATCTCCGTGCACCGTAATACAGTCTCATCTCCACTCACACGCCCGGCTGCTGTCACATCTCTCTCCGGGATACTGGTATTCTTATCCCCGTCTTGCGGTTACCTGATGTGGCTTGTGATGATTGTTCCAATCGTACGCAAAATAAATTTTCTCAGATCTGCTTCAGACATGTTGCCCACATCTATTCTGTCGCCGCTCATTTTTTCAAATTGAACCTCCCCACTGATCGAAATCACAAGGTTTATATCATGCTCACCATTATCAATCAAAAACTCATAGCCCCCTTCTTCCCCTGCTGCTTTACCTGTCAGTTCCAGCATGGAATGCTCACCCTCCAAATCCTCTGCGAGCAATTCCAGATTCTGCATTCTGTATTCTCCTCCCTTGAACAACAGGCAGAATGCCGTATCAGAATTTTCCGCCTCCGTAACAACCGCTGCCAGTTTATTCTGATACACGTAGACTTTTACATTGATATCCCCCATACTGCATGCTCTATCTCTGAGCTGCGAAAAGTCATCCCCCAGCTTCAGCTTCAATGCATCTGCTGCTCCACCATAATACGCATCGTATACCTCCTTCACTCCATCCATTACCTGCAGAAGTTCATCCTCTGTGACGGTAAATTCATACCCTTTACATTTTCTGACGCTGCCGTCCACTATGAATTCTTCTTTTTCTGCTTTTTTTATATCGAGCGTCTTGTACTCATCGTATATTACGGACAGGATCTCCTGCGCCGCTCTGTTCTGTTCTTCTTTCGAGGTAAGTTCACGAAGTGCCGCATCGATCGATGCAACCCCATCCGCTCCCAGAAGATCCACTATGTAGCCGTCTTTCTCTTCTTTGTAATTGTATACCAGCAGATTATCTGTAAGCATCGGGATGCTTGCGCAGAGCTGCTCATCATCCAGGTTTGCCAGAAAATCCAGATTCTCCCTACCGAAAAGTGAAATCGTTCCCCCTGCCTGCAGCTGTGTATCTTTGTATTTAAACGTTCCATCAAAGTCTTTTCCCCTAACAGCCCCTTTTACACCAATCGTATATTTTCCGGATGCTATAATATCTGCAACATTCCTATTCTCAACAACCGTGGGCAGATCTTTTATGGTATTTCTTGCTGCAAGCAGAATCCTGTTACTTCTGCTCAAAAATGCTCCGCTGCAAATTCCAATGATCAAAATAATTGCCGCCACAGCCACTGCGCCGATCGTCCATATGATTTTTTTCGGCACCTTCCTGCCAGACTTTCCATTTGTTTTGGTCATTTCCCCCATCGTCACGTCAAGTTTTTCGCTCATATGTTTCCACCTTTCTAACTTTCCATGAAACTCATTTGCTTTATGAGATTATCATTTCTCCCGGCTTCTTTCAAGGCATATGCCCAAAAAGGCACCTGAAACACACTGTTTTCAGATGCCTTTTTCCAGTTCAGTTCTATTGTTCCATCTGTCTGCCCAGAAAGCCTGCCGCCGCCGCGACAAGTTTGCTCTCTGTCTCTCCCATTTTCTCCTGTTCTTCCCGGGAGCAGAGGATCACTGCTCCAATGGCATCCCCCTCACAGATAATCGTGCTGATCGCCTGCTGTCTGTACTCGCCGGCATCGTCTGCCGTCAGCTTTACAAATGTCTTTTCGTCGTCAGAAGCTACCAGACTTTTCCTCTCACCGATGATCTCCTCCAACTGTCCGCTGATGGGCTTGCCCTCAAAATCTCTCTTGCCACTGCCGGACGCCGCGACCACATGATCCCCGTCCGTGATCAGCACCAGATATCCCGTCGTGTGCGCCAGACTCTCGGCATATTCCCCGGCAAACTGGCTCAATTCTCCGATGGGCGAATATTTTTTTAAAATAATCTCTCCCTCACGGTCGGTAAATATCTCAAGCGGATCTCCCTCACGTATGCGGAGCGTTCTGCGGATTTCTTTGGGCACCACAATTCTGCCCAGATCATCTATTCTACGCACGATTCCCGTTGCTTTCATAAATTTTCCTCCAATGCTTTATTTTCGCAAGAGCACTTTGTCTGTTTCCATCTCTGTGGATAAAGCCTCTCTTATTTGCTATATATTAGCTTGGGAGTTAGTATATGGGAAAACTGAAAATTTATTCGGGAAACTGTCCGTTAGCCATTGCTTTATTTCAAACATGATACTGCTGTTTTTATCAATTTATCTTTCATTCCTGTCGATCTGTAGATTTTTATAATATTGCATTGGAGTAACACCATACTCTTTCTTAAATGCCCTGAAAAAATGATTGTATCCGCCAAATCCTCCAAGTTCATAAACCTCACGGATACTTTTTCCCTGCTCTATATAGTGTCTGCACAGATCCAGTCTGCTCTTTACAATATATGAATGTGGCGTTTCGCCTGTCATCTTCTTGAATTCTCTCACAATATGATAGCGGCTTACATAAAACTCGTTTTCCAGGCGCTCCAATGATATATCTTCTGTCAGGTGTTCTCTTATATATATGAAAATATCATCCATTACAACATGCTTTTTCTTATTTAATTTTAGCTGTACGTCCTCCTTGACAGACGACCGCAACGCAAGTACCAGAAGCATTGTCAGCAGGCTTTTCTCATACAATGTGTGTGCAAATTTAGGAGATTCCTTAAGCATTGAATACAGCTTTTTGGAAATATTCTTTATAAGCATGGCAGATTCACTCTCAGAATGAACTGTCTTAACCTGAAAGGGAACGATATCAAATGCCTCGTCAAGTCTTGTATTTTCATCTGATAAGCTCTGCAATAACTCTGTTCCCACATAGAGCACATATAGTTCTAACGGATATTTGTTTTTTCGATATTCAATCTTCACTTTATTGCCAGGCTTAATAAATATTAAGTCCTCCATGGTACAGACCGCCTTTTCATTTTCCTGACGTAAATATCCCATACCACCTGTCACAAAAATAATTGTATGGTTTTTCTTCTGTCCAAAACTGCGCTGTCCGCTATCTTCTATTTTTATATATTCCATCTCATAACTCTGTTTTTTCATATGTTAATTTTGCACATTCCAGCATCCATATTTTTGTTCATTTTGTCAATTTATACAATACATCAATTTTCCATAGTTTGCAAGCAATTTTTGTATATGTTTATCTCTCTAATCCCCATATAATGAACATGTAGCTACCAAAACAACACAAAAACGAGAGGTATTTTATTATGAAAGAAACAAGACCATTTTCCATGAAGGACAAAATCGGTTACACTCTTGGCGATTTGGGATGTTGCTGTACAGAACAGTTCCGAGCCATGTATCTTGCTATTTTTTATACCCTGGTGCTGAAGGTCAACCCGGTGCACGTAGGAATCCTTATGCTTATCACAAAGCTTTGGGATGCCATAAACGATCCATTAATCGGTGCACTTGTTGACAGTCACCAGAACAAGGGCAAGGGTAAATTCATTCCGTGGATTAAATTCTTTGCTTTCCCAACCGCAGTCCTTTGTATCTTAGGCTTCGTCAACGTAAGCAATTTTGCTTATGGCGCCCGTATTGCTTACATGTTCATCACATATGTTGTATATGAAATTATGTACACATGTGTAAGCGTACCATTTGGAAGTCTTTCAAGTGTTATGACAGATGATGTAAACCAACGGACCGACCTTTCACGCTTCAGAAGTCTTGGCGGCACAATCTTTATGACCGTCATCGTTATTGCCGGTCCATTATTCTTATACAAAGACAACCAGCCTGTACCAAGCCACTTCCTTATTATGGCAGCCATCTGTGCTGTTGTTGGTTTGATCTGCCTTATGTTTACATCACACTGGTGCAAGGAGCGTATTATCACCGAGCCAGTTGCCAAAGAAAAAGAGAAGCTTAACTATTTAGACGTGCTGAAAGCCATCTCCAAAAACAAAGCTTTACTTGGTGTTATGTTATCCAGCTTTATCGGTATCGTTGGTGCCGGTATGGTAAACGGCTTAAATACCTACTTATTCCGTGACTATTTCGGAAATGTCGCCATTATGGCAGTTTCAGGCATGTTAAGCGTTATCTGGTCGCTTATCGCATTCATTGGGACAAAATTTGTTGCAAAGAAATTTGGAAAGAAAGAATGGATTATGTATAGTGCAACTTTCTCAGTTGTTGTTTATGCTATTTTATTCTTTTTCCCTCTTGAGAACCCAATGCTCTTTATTATTATCAACGGAATCTGTTATCTTGGTGTCAGCGGTTTCCAGGTATTAGTCTGGGCCCTTGTAAATGACGCAATTGACTATCAGGAACTTCAGACCGGAAAACGTAACGAAGGTATCGTGTACTCTGCATATACATTTTTCCGTAAGCTTGCTAATGCCGTATCCGGAAGTATGAGCAGCTTTGCTCTTGCAATCGCAGGCTTTAACGTAAATGAGGCCGTTCAGAGCGAAGCATTCTCCGGACGTCTCTGGAAAACATATACCGGATTATATGTAGCCGGGTACTTATTAGCTGTACTTGTATTAAAGTTTGTATACCCTCTTACAAAAGAGAAAACAGCTGAAATGTTACAGAATTTATCAGACAAACGAAATGCTGCAAACGCAGAATAACTTCAGAAACCGAGGTATCTTGCATTGACAAAACAAGTTGAAATAACAAATCGCTCAGGTCATATCTTACGCGGAATTGTAAATATTCCGGATGAAGGCTCGCGCTTCCCCGCCATCATTAACGTACACGGATTTACCGGAAATAAAAGCGGATACAAAAATATCTATACCCACACAGCCAGATTTCTGGCTGAAAACGGATTTGCCAGCGTCCGCTTTGATTTATACGGAAATGGCGAAAGCGACGGTGAGTTCGAGGACATGACATTCACCGGTATCTTACATGATATCGAAGATATTATAAACTGGACAAAACAGCAGGATTTTGCCAATCCTGATAAAATTATTTTATCAGGCCAGAGCATGGGCGGCTATGCAGCTGCCACTGCTGCGCCTATCGTTAATCCACATGCTCTCATACTCATGTGCCCGGGAGCCGGCATGTGGTTTGGATGTAAAGACCGCGCCGAGGCAATGGAAGCACAGGGAATCACAAAAGCAGATATAGAAGGGCTTTGCTTCCCTACTTCTTTTAACCATGATTTATATCAGTATGAACCGTTTTCATCCGCAGCGGGATATACAGGTGCTGTTCTTCTTATCAGAGGAACGGCAGACGATCTGGTAGATGATGCTACCTGTCATCGATATGAAGCACTCTATAATGGCAAATGCAGTTACAAAACAATTGAAGGCGCAAATCACAACTTTGCAAGCGGTTCTGCAAGAGCTGAATTAGACAGGCTCATATTAGAGTTTTTAACACCATTGAAATAAGATAATCACTTTGAAAGGATGTGTGCACAATGAAATTATTAGAGCCCATTAAAGTTGGAAACATTGAATTTAAAAACCGTATTATGTTTCCCCCACTTACAACAGGATACGAAGAAAAAGATGGATCTATCGGCGAACAGAGTTTTCGTTTCTATGAGCGCCTTGCAAAAGGTGGTGTTGGATACATTGTCATTGGAGACGTTGCTCCTCTTTCAACATTCTCTCCTACACCAAAACTTTACTCTCCTCAACAGGCAGAAGGCTTCCAGCGGCTTGCCGATGCATGTCATAAATACGGTGCAAAGCTTGGAATCCAGCTGTTCCATCCAGACTATAACGTCGCAGCTTTAAACGAAATGTTTCACCAGGGAAAAATGCAGGAGGCAAGAGCCAAACTTCACCATGATATGCAGCACTTTGTAAATGAAGTAACTGCGGAAGAACTGGATGAAATTATTAAGCACATGGAAAATTGTGCTGTTTTAGCCCACAAAGCAGGCGTTGACTGTATCGAAGTACATGGAGACCGCCTTGTCGGATCGCTCTGCTCTCCTATTTTAAATCACAGAACAGATGAATATGGCGGAGACCTTGCAAACCGTACACGTTTCGCCTTAACTCTTGTACGGCGTTTAAAAGCAATTGTCCCAGATATGGTTATCGACTACAAGCTTCCAATCGTAACTCCTCTTGGAGATAACGGCTTTCGGGGAAAAGGTGGTCTTCCACTTGATGAGGCCTGCATTTTTGCAAAAGAATTAGAAGCTGCCGGTGTTGACACATTGCATGTCGCGCAGGCTAACCACACCGGAAATATGGGGGATACCATTCCTGCTATGGGGACACAGCCATATGGTTTTATGGTTTCATACTCTAAAAAAATCAAGGAACTCGTTTCCATTCCCGTATCCGTGGTTGGTCGTATTGTAACACCGGAAGCTGCTGAAGCCGTTATTACAAATGGCTCTGCTGACATCGTTGCACTCGGGCGTTCACTGCTTACCGATCCTGATTTTGCAAACAAGTGTGCCGATGGACACTGCTGCGATGTCAGAACATGTATGATGTGTAATAAAGGATGTACAGACAATATCCAAAACCGTGCATTCCTAAGCTGTGTATTAAATGCCGAGAATGGTTATGAGACAAGCCGTCAGATTACTCCTGCAGTCACAGCAAAGCGAATTGCAATTATCGGTGCAGGAATTGCAGGACTTGAAGCAGCACGTGTCGCCGCTTTAAGGGGACATCAGGTAACCGTTTTTGAGAAATCTCTCCAGATCGGTGGTCAGCTTCTTATTGCCAGCGTTCCACCCCGAAAAGAAGAAATGATGAGAAGCATTAACTACTATCTTAACGTGCTTCCCGAATTATCAGTGACATTCCGTCTGGGGCAGGAATTTACCGGAAAAGACTATGATTCGTTTGATGAAGTAATTGTTGCAACAGGTGCAACGAATGCAATCATTCCCGTTCCGGGCAAAGATCTTCCAATCGTTACAAGTGCATGGGATATTCTTGCTAAAAAAGAAATTGTATTCGGCAACGTCTCTGTCATCGGCGGTGGTCTTGTAGGTGTTGAAACTGCGGAATACCTTGCTGCCCGCGGATGTAACGTTACAATTATTGAAATGATGGATCAGATTGCAAAGGAAGAAAGCAGCACGATTCTCCCAACTTTGATGAGTGAATTAGAGCATTCCAATGTCCAGATCCTTACCTCTGCAAAACTATCAGAGATCAATGACCATGCAGTTATTGTTGAGAAAACAGAAAATGAAAAAACCTCGGTCTTAGAGATCAGATCGGATTTCGTTGTAATGGCTGTTGGCGCAAGAAAGAATCTTCCGGATCTTTCGGCTTGTCCGCTCCCACTTCATTATATTGGCGATTGTGCCGGAGATCGTCCAAGCAATATCGATCATGCCATTAAATCAGCATATGATGCCGCATGTGAAATATAAAAGGTTTTTTCCCTATTCGTACCCAGCTATATATTCACATTCGCAGAATATCTGCAGACATGAAATTACGGGCGTGTCAGTTTCTGACACGCCCGCTTTCATTCTCATCTTATCATTTGTACTCTTGCAGCGATCTTCCTACAACCGGAAATGCTCCATGCTGTCTGCGAGCACTTTCATGTCGCCCTCCAGCTTCTCGATCATTCCGCTGGAACGCTCCACCGTTCCCTCCAGCTCAGTTGTCATACTGGAAGTCTCCTCCGTGGATGCCGCATTATCTGTCGCAAGATGCGTCAACACCTCGATGCTCTGGGTAACTTTCTCACGCTCCTCATTCGCAGTGCGGATCATATCCGTCACCACGCGGATGGAATTCGTGCACGCCTCCAGTGCCTTCTGCATATCCAGAAACATCTCGCTGGTATGATTCAGCGCCTCTACCTGCTGCTTCGACGCATCATTCATCTGTACCATAATGCCCATCGACTTCTCGGAATTCTCTGTCAGCTCTCCGATAATGTCGTTAATCTCATGCGCTGTATCTGCCGACTGTGTCGCAAGACTTCCGATCTCTTCCGCAACTACCGCAAATCCGCGTCCGGCTTCTCCTGCGCGCGCCGCCTCAATCGAGGCATTCAGTGAAAGCAGATTCGTCTGATCCGCGATCTCACTGATCAGCGTCGCCGCCTTGCTGATCTTATTGACGGATGCATTGGTACTCTCCGTCTGTGTATACATCGACTCGATATCCGCTTCTGTCTTATTGTTCGTATCGATCAGTTCACGAAGCTTAGCGAGCGACTTATTGGAATACTCCTGCATCTGATTGGCATTGCCGACCAGTTCTTCCATCTCGCTGGAGATCTTCTCGATGCCTTCCGCGATCGTCATGATACCGTTGGACGCTTCCGTCGTGGATCCTGCCTGCGTCGTGCTGTTTTCCGCAATCTCATTGACGGCAACCGCAACGTTTCCGATGGACTCCTGCATCGAGGAGAAATTACCAGTAAACGACTGCAGTGCATTCCGCAGATCTGTTGATGCCGTGCTGATGCTTCCTATCAGGGAAACAATCTGCTTCTGCGCGGCATTGAGTGCCTCTGCCGTGTCTCCCAGCTCGTTCTTCTCCCTTACGTTCACGGTCGTTGTCAGATCTCCGTCGGAAAGTCTGGATGCCAGCCCCTGGATCTCCACCAGCGGCTTGCAGAGCTTCGCCGCATAGATTCTCGCCCACACGAATGCCATCACAAGCATAACAGCCATCATTATCACTATCACAATGCAGAGAACCTCGAACTTCTGGTTGATGCGTCCTTCCACACCCGTCATCTCTGCCTGCATGTCATCGACGTAGTTACCGGTGGAGACTGCCCATCCCCACGGTGCAAACAACTCGGAATATGCTACCTTCGGCGCAACCGTCACACCGTCCGCCTTCGTAAAGTAAAATTCATTGAATCCGCCTCCGTCGGCACTGTTACAGACCTTCATAATCTCCTGGATGATCATGACACCATTCTGATCCTCCAGATCGTAGCGGTTATTTCCTTCCTGCTCCGCCAGAATCGGATGCATTACCAGATTGTAATCCGTATCATCAATCCAGAAATATCCGCTTCCGTCATCGCGGTAACGCATGGCGCGGACGATCTCCTTCGCTTCTGCTTTCGCTTCTTCCTCTGTCAGTTCCCCTGCCTGGCTCTTATCATATTCTGCCTGCAGCACAGCAATCACCGTCTGGACCTCAGACTTGATCTCTGTGTTGTAACCGGAATCCATCGCACTTTCATATTCCGTCAGCGCCATATTGGTCGTATTCCGGATACTGAAAATGGAAGTTGCCCCAAGCAACAGGGATGCCAGTAATACCAGCATCAGACAGGTCATCGTTAACGTATGTTTCACACTTCTTCTGTTCATACCATGCCGCCTTCCTTGTTGTGATTCCGCACAACTCTTCTGTGTTTCTCATTATTTTTATTGTACTTTATGTACAAAAATCATGCAATGGTACTTCCTTACTAAAAGTGAAACATTTCTCAACAGACCTACGCATTCAGGAAATCTCTGATCTCCTCCGGTTCGCGGACAAAATGATCTGCACCATGTTCTTTTAAGAACGCTTCCTCTCGGAATCCCCACAGGACGGAAATGCACGGCAGACCGGAATTTTTCGCTGTCATCACATCCACCTCGGAATCTCCGACATACACGGCGCCCTCCTTTGGCATGCCAAGCTCCTTTAATGCCGCATAGACCGTATCCGGCGCCGGTTTTTTCGCCACTCCGGCACTCTCGCCGATTGCCACTTTCACAATTCCCTCAAAATAAATCTCCGCCAGTTCCTTCACTGCAGAATCCGGCTTGTTCGACACGATCGCAAGCGCATATCCGTCCGCCTTCAGTTCCCGGAGCAGATCAATCACTCCGTCATAGGCTTTTGTATTGTCATTGCAGTGAATATCATAATACTCCCGGAAAATCGCAAGCGTCTGCTCAAAGACTTCCGGTGCCGTTCCCTCCGGAACCGCCAGCTCGATCAGGCGCGCCACACCGTTTCCGACAAACCGGCGCACATCATCCAGTGTGCGCTCCGGCATATTCATCCTGCGCAGCGCATAGTTTGTCGCTTTTGTCAGATCCTCCAGTGTGTACAAAAGTGTTCCATCCAGATCAAAAATGACTGTCTCGTATTTCTTCATTCTCCCACTCCTCTTCGCCTCACGTGTGCATTACGCGCATTGCATGTCGTTCTGCATGTCTGCGCATCTCTTATTTTACGCTGACTTCTCCCGCCAGTACCCGCTTGTAATCTTCGTAATTCTTCGCAAGCAGTGCCGGTGTGTCCAGTCCGTACGGACATTTGCTCTTGCATTTGTTACAGTGCAGGCAGCCTTCAATTTTTTTCATCTTCGCCTGCATCTCCGGCGTCAGCTGTGCCTCCGACGGCGCGCGGCGCAGCATCGGGGACATTCTCGCACAATTGTTGATCTCAATTCCGGCAGGACATGGCATGCAGTAACCGCAGCCACGGCAGAATTCGCCCGAGAGTTCTTTTCTGTCATGCTCAATCACCGCTGCGATCTCCTCCGTCATGACCGGCGGATGTTCAATGTAGGAAATGAACTCGTCCAGTTCCCGCTCTCTCTGCACGCCCCAGATTGGCAGCACATTCTCATACTGTGCCTCAAACGCGTACGCTGCAGCCGAATTGTTGATCAATCCTCCCGAGAGCGCTTTCATTGCAATAAATCCCATTCCCGCCTGCTTACACTTCTCCACCAGCTCGATGTCCTTCTCTGTCGCCAGATAGCAGAACGGGAACTGAAGCGTCTCATAAAGTCCTGACTCGATCGCCTCATCTGCCACGGCAAGCCGGTGGTTCGTGATACCGATGTGGCGGATTTTTCCCTGTGCTTTTGCTTCCAGCCTCGTAAAGTCCGGTTCCGTCGCCCGGCTTCGGACAGAAGGATGGATTGTGGAACTGATAGATGTCAATGTAATCCGTGCGCAGATTGTGCAGGGAAATGCCAAGCTGCTCCCAGAATTCATCCGCATTGGCAGCCGCCGTCTTCGTCGCAATATAGACTTTTTCCCGCATGCCCTCAAACGCTTCGCCAAGCTTCTCCTCGCTGTCCGTGTAGAACCGCGCGGTATCAAAAAAAGTGATGCCGGCATCATATGCCTTTCGCGCCAGCTTCACGGCATCCTCCGTGCTGATCCGCTGGATCGGAAGTGCGCCAAACCCGTTCTTATTGACGGTAATCCCTGTTTTTCCAAGTGTCACTCTCTCCATTTTTTTGCCTCCACATTTTTCTTACACACATTGCCCGCTAAAAAGCTACATCTCTGTTGCATTCCTGATACTATTTCAGATAAGGAAAGAATACTTCACTCTTTTCCTTTTTGTCAAACATGTTGTTGTACTGCAAAATATTATAGTTCCGGATCCAGTCCTTCCTCCCCCGTCGCTTCCTCGATATGCAAAAATCCTCCGGCAGACTTGGAATAATAGCCTCTGGAATTGATTGCCGGAATGGTCTCCATCATATCCGCCAAGAACTGATTGTACGCCGGAAGCTCTATTCCTGCCCTCTCCAGTGCCAGCGTCGAGAGATAATTGATGCTGGTGATCGGCAGTTCCACCTCCGTGCTCTCATAGTTCGTCCAGATAAAAAACGGTATCGTATACAGATCTTCCAGTTCATCCTCGGTCAGTCCCGAAAGTCCCTTGCCGTTTAAGTTCGGATAAAAGCTGGACGAAAGGCTCGGCTGGGGATCGCCGAAAAATACGATCTCCACCGGATCATCCACATTTTGAAAATAGGAGATCAGATACTCCAACGCCGAATCGCTCTCGTGCACCAGAGAGAGATACTGATTGACGTCCGGATAGTTTAATCCCAGCAGGCGTACCTTCTCATCAAAATTATCGTACTTTTCCGTATAACCGCCATGGTTCTGCATGGAAATGCTCATGATGAACAGATCCTCATTCGCCGCACGGCTCTCATAGCGGTCAATGATTTTCTCATACAGTTCCCGGTCGGTAATATATTCCCGCAGAAGCTTCGTCTGGTCAAAATCGTCGATAAAATGTGTCTCATCAAACCCGAGATCCGGATACACTGCATTGCGGCTCCATCCGGTCTCATAGTACGGATGCATTGCCACACAGGTATAACCGCCGTTCTTTAAGTTGGACACAATCGAGGTCGGCGTCTTGGAAATATACTGCTGGTATACCACGGAACCGCTCGGCAGAAATGCCATGGAGTTCCCGGTCATAAACTCCCACTCCGAATTCGGCGTCTTCGCACCGAACACGGAAGACAGCGCATATCCGTGAATGGCATTCTCCTTCAGGGAGTGGAAATAAGGCGCCACATCAATATTCGTGGAAAAATCTCCCACCACCGAAAGATCCGCATACGACTCGCTCATGACCACGATAATGGTCGGCTTTTCTCCCGGATCAGCCGCCACATCCGCATATGCCGAGGCAGCGTCTTTCTCTCCCTGCTTCTTCCCGCCGCTATCACCGCCAGAATACTGCTCTTCCAGCGCTTTCACCGCCTCACTGGAATACCCGCCGGGCGCAGCGATAAAACAGTCTCTTATACTCAGCACAAAATTCAGAATATATCCGTTGCGGTAGCTTCCTTTCTGCTCCCAGGTCTCTGTCACTATGTACTCCGTCTTATGACCGATATACACGCCGCTCAGCACGGCAAGAGAGATACAGATGATCGCCATCGGCACTCTCTTTTTAAAGGAAACGTGAAGCTTGCGAATCAGCGCCACATAGAGCGTGGAAATCAGAATCACATAGCCCGCCCGGTCATCCATCACGAACTCATAATTGCCCGCCACCGAAAGTCCGGTCTGGATGGATTTCAGGTCGCTGAAAATAAATTCGTTCCCGCGGAACAGATATACAAAATAGTTGATTCCCGCCAGTGACACCAGAAAAATGTGGGAAATCATGCAGGTAAGTCCCGTATTATTGGTAAAAACCTGTACCGCCAGAAATACCACCAGACAGCACAAGATATTGAGCAGCATCTTCGGCTGTGTGATCTTGGCGCGAAGTTCTGCATCCAGCAGCAGATACTGCACATGATACGCCGTGAAAATACTGCTGGCGCCGATCATCAGTCCGGTCCAGACCCACGGGATCTTCTCTGACAGTTCCACCTCCAGACTCTTAAATAGGAAATAGCACGCTCCGAATACCGGCAGCGCCCACACCGAAAAGCCGATCTTCCAGAACAATACCGCGGCGAAGATCATCGCCACCGCAAGTCTGCCCAAATTACCCTTGTCAAAATATAATTTTATTTTCATATGTTTCCTTATTTACGCTTTCTTTACATATTTTTTGCATGCCAACGTTAATTTTATCATGACTTGTGCGTTTGTCAATTTCCCAAACCTTAAACTTTTCAAAAGAGGCGCAAAATGAGGCTCGCACACAGGGCGGAGAATAGACTGGCAGTGATACGATAACAGTAAGTACAACAGAGTTCCAGAATAGAAACAGTGCATAGGAATTCGGATCGCAAAATACGGAATTTCTAACTCTGCCGCTTTTTATATCTGCGATGATCCGTGTTTTTCCAAGTTTTGAGCACTCCGCGGGTGTGTCCGCAGGCCGGCAGACAATTTAAGGACTTTTGTGTGTTCCTTACATCACCAATGAACAAAACATAACCGCGCGAAGCCGATGTTTGAATTGGCATCTGCCTTATTT
>ERZ791919.2111-NODE-2111-length-14930-cov-10.085378_pt1 | contig 14930 bp, 10 predicted proteins | sample MGYA00510137_ERZ791919 | MGnify/ENA primary metagenome ERZ791919 (study PRJEB30046, sample SAMN00792059) | human gut metagenome | study: EMG produced TPA metagenomics assembly of the A metagenome-wide association study of gut microbiota in type 2...
TTCCCTTGACCAGCAGCTCGCCGTCCTCAATATCGACCCAGCTGTCTTTCAGGTTCACGCCGCCGGCACGCAGGCTCTTGACCTCGGTGCCTTTCAGCTCAACGCCGGTCTCCAGCGCTTCCAGAACGAAGTACTCGTGGCGCGCTTCCCGGTTTGTGGCAATCGTCTTGGTTGCCGGACGCTCTTTGGTCGGTGCCATTCCGCGCGCCTCCTTTCTATCGCTTTGGTATCGTTACGTTAGTATATCATATTTTTGTGGATTTTCAAGGTCACTTTTTGAAGAAACTGTAAATCTTTCCCACAAAAAGCGCCTTACAGCTTTTTATAGCCCGTCGGTTCGTCCGCTGCACACCGCCGCTCCATCAGGTAGGTGTCCAGCCAGCGGCCGTGGCAGTCCCGGGCAATGCGCTCCCGGCGGCCCACCACGCGGAAGCCGCATTTCAGATGCAGGCCCCGGGAGGGGGCGTTGTCCTGCAGTACCGTGGACTGCAGCGTCCAGTACCCGGCCTGTTCGGCCTCACGGCAGAGCGCTGTGAGCAGATGATAGCCCAGCCCCTTGCCCCGGAATTTCTCCCCGACATAGATGCTCACCTCGGCCACGCCGCGGTAGCACCAGCGGGGGTCTACCCGATGCAGGGCTGCCCAGCCGGCTACGACCCCATCGTCCAGCACCACCAGCCGGCATTCCCTGGTATGGGATGCGTCCCAGGCGGTGTAGGGCGGGCAGTTGGTCTGGAAGGTGGCGTGCTCGGTGGCAATGCCCTCCAGATATATTTTGGACACGGCAGTCCAATCCTCCGGCATCATGGGCCGGACTGTGATCTCACTCATATTTCCTATTCTGACCGGAGCCGCAGTGCTCCGGTTTCCCCTCATTGCGTGTGCAATATCTCTTTTCAGTATAGCAGAATCTGCCGCAAATCACAATGGAAACCTGTTCACCTCAGACCGGGCAGAGTGTCCGGAATCTGAATACCCGGCCCCCGGAAGCGCGGAGATCACAACGCATGGATTTTGTGGGCAGATTTGTTTTGACAATACCGGCGGGTGTGATACAATAGAAAAAAACCAACCGGTGCCGCCTGTGCAGTCTCATATTATAGTCCTCTGTGTGGGAAAATGCAATCAGGGCGGTGCCGGGGGAAAGGAACGGAACATGAAACAGGCAAAACGAATCGTTGCGATGGTGCTGTGTCTGCTGGCTCTGCTGGCCCTGCCCGCCGGTGCCGTGATGGAAAAGGGAGAGCCCAACATCACGGCTCAGACCACCATGAAGGAAGTGCGCAGCAACCCGGGCATCAAGAACTCCGGCTTCTACACCTACTCGCAGGATAAGGACTGCCCGCCGGGTCAGGCCCTGTGGGAGATGACCACTGTGGAGGGCTACACCAACGAGTATGTGGCCGAAGGCTGTGCCAAGGGGCTGAATCTGGTCATTGAGAACTACAACAATGGCGTTCAGGTCACCCACTCGTTCTACACGGATGCGGAAAAGGCGGCGGACCGCACCAAAAACAACACCGGCCTGTTCTATTTTCCGGCCAAGGCTGAAAATGCCAAGTTTGCGCTGATCCTGGCTGGCAGCGGTGCCAATGAGAGCGCCGAGCTGGAGGAAGGGGCCTGCACGGCTTGGCAGCTGCATGAGCTGGGCTATGCCGCCTTTATTCTGCGGTATCGCGTCTGGACGGATGCTTCCGATGACGCTCCGCTGGAGGATATCGGCCGGGCTATGCAGTACATTGAGGAACACGCTGCGGAGTTTGGCATCCAGCCGGAGCAGTACGCCATCGTGGGATATTCCATGGGCGGCCACCTGACGGGCCTGTTCGGCACGGAATCGGTGGGGTATAAGCATTACAATGTGCCCAAGCCCGCCGCCCTGCTGCTGGGCTACCCCATCAACGATATGACCTATATCAAGCCCATCTACCATGTCATCCAGGATATCGGCGCGTACGGCCCCAAATACTATACCCGGAATCTTTCGGATGAGATCACGCCGGACTACCCCGCCACCTACCACTGGCACGGTGTGAATGACACGCTGCTGAAAGAGCTGGTCTACTGGCGGCAGGGACCGCAGCTGGAAGCTGCCCTGCAGGCCAATCACGTCAAGCATGTTTACCGGGTGTTCAACAATGCACCTCACGTCTGCGGCATCGGCACCGGAACAGATGCCGAGAACTGGCTGGTGGAAGCCACTGCTTTCTGGGAAGAGCAGTGCGCCTGAGAGAAAGGATGAAACAGGATGAAAGATCTGAACGAAGCATTTGTGCATCTGAACGTCGGTCTGCCCGATGATGTGGAGCGGCTGAAGGCCGCGGGCTATTACAAAGAAGCAATGGCACGGATCGATGAATATCTGGCCGAGGACTGGACGGAGACCCAGAACAGCCCCCGCAGTCAGGGGTTGGAAATGCCGGAGTACGAGCAGCCCGCCAACCCTGTGCCCCACGGCGTGGATGCGCTGCGGGATGCCCTGCTGGTGCAGAAGGAGATCATGTGCCGTCTGCCGCAGGAATACTGCTGGAACGAGGCACAGGCTGTGGCCCGGATGCAGGGCCTTGTGCGGGATTTCACGGTGGAGGAGTTCCGCCAGCTGGTGCATGAGGGTCGGGTGGACTGGCGGTTCGTGGAAGGGGAGAAGCACTACCTTGACCGCTTTGCCGAAACGCTGATCGCCACCCACGCCGACCTTGCCGCCCGTCAGCTCGACCCGCCCGCCCCGGCTACGCTGGCCCGGGAGCGCCGCCGCCGCATCCATGACCAGATGGAGCGGGAGGGGCAGGCCAGTGCCCGCATCACGCTGAAAACCAGCGTGGGAATGTCGGATGAGGCCTTTGCCGCTGCTTTGGCCAAGGCAAAGGCAGAGGGCCGGGAGAGCGTGCACGTCCGCGCCTGGCTGCCCATCCCGGCGGAATGCCTGGCCCAGAGCGAGATCGAGCTGCAGAGCTTTACCGAGCAGCCGGGCCGCATCGCCGATGCAAACGCTCCCCAGCGCACGGTCTGCTGGGAGGCTGACCTGACCGAAAACCGCCGCTTCGGGGTGCAGTATCGTTACAAGACAACGGCAGTCTATGCTGACCCGCTGGATTTTGTGCCTGCACCGGAACAGCCGACCTTTGATACCGAGGAGCAGGCCCCGCATATCGTGTTCACGCCTTACCTGCGGGCGCTGGCCGCACAGCTGACCGAAGGGATCACCGACCCGGCGGAAAAGGCAAAGCGCATCTATGATTACGTTACCCTGAACGTGCGGTATCACTATCAGCCCGCCTACTTTGTGCAGGACTGCCTGCCCGACCGCTGCGCGCGGGACCGGCGCGGTGACTGCGGCATTATGGCCCTGACCTTCATCACCCTCTGCCGTCTGGTGGGCATTCCGGCCCGCTGGCAGAGCGGCCTGTCGGTGTCGCCCACCGGCGTGGGCTGCCACGACTGGGCCATGTTCTACATTGCCCCCAAGGGCTGGATGTATGCCGACTGCTCGTTTGGTGCCTCCATGGCACGGCAGGGCGAGGAAGAGCTGCGCCGCCACTACTTCGGCAGCCTGGACACCGGGCGTATGGTGGCAAACCGCGCCTTTGAGGCACCCTTTGACCCGCCGATGTACGGGTTCCGCTCCGACCCCTATGATAACCAGTCGGGCGAGTGCGAGGTGGACGGCGTGGGCCTTTATGGCGATGCGCTGGATACCCGGAAAGAAATGGTCGATTTCGAGGACTTATAATCAATGGAATTTTTAGCTGGATTGTACACCCTGCTGCTGGTCACCATCTGCCTGCTGCTGGCAGTGGTGCTCTGGAAACTGAACAAGCCCCGGAACGGGGGAGACTACGAGGAGCTCAAGCGCTGGATGCAGCAACAGCTCGATGCACAGGCAAAAGACTTTGCGGCCAGACAGGCGGCAATGGCGGAGCAGAATTACACCGCCATCCGCAGCGTCAGTGAGACGCTGCAGACCTCAGTGCAGAGCATGAGCACCACGCTGGCACAGGGCCAGAGCGGTCAGCAGCAGATCCTGACCCAGCGGCTCCAGAGTCTGGAGGCTGCCAACACCCAGAAGCTGGAAGAGCTGCGCAGGACCCTTGCGGAAAACATGACCGCCCTGCAGGCCGAGAACGCCAAAAAGCTGGATGAGATCCGCCACACCGTGGATGAGCAGCTGCAGGATGCCCTGCAGAAGCGGGTGACCGAGAGCTTCAAGGCTGTGAACGACCAGCTGGAACAGGTGTACAAGGGGCTGGGCGAGATGCAGAACCTTGCCGCGGATGTGGGCGGGCTGAAGCAGGTGCTCTCGGGCGTTAAGACCCGCGGCATTCTGGGTGAGATCCAGCTGGGGGCCATTCTGGAAGAGATCCTGGCCCCGGAGCAGTACGAGACCAATGTGGCCACCATTCCGGGCAGCACCCAGCGGGTGGAATATGCTATCAAGATGCCGGGCACGGACGGCGGCACGGTCTGGCTCCCCATCGACTCCAAATTCCCCGGCGACACCTACGCGCACTTGCAGGATGCCCAGGCCTCCGGCGATGCGCAGGCGGTGGAGAATGCCCGCCATGCGCTGGAGCTGGTGCTGCGGAGCGAGGCAAAGGATATCCGGGAAAAGTATGTGGAGCCGCCCTACACCACGACCTTTGGCATCCTCTTCCTGCCCTTTGAGGGGCTGTACGCCGAGGTGGTGAACGCCGGTCTGCTGGAGGTGCTGCAGCGGGATTATCAGGTGAACATTGCAGGCCCCAGCACCATGGCAGCCCTGCTCAACAGCCTGCAGATGGGCTTCAAGACCCTTGCCATCCAGAAGCGCTCCGGCGAGGTCTGGCAGCTGCTGGGTGCCGTTAAGACGGAGTTCGACAAGTTCGGGCAGGGGCTCTCCAAGATGCAGCAGCGCCTGCGCCAGACCGATGAAGAGCTGGACAACCTCATTGGTGTCCGCAGCCGGGCCATCAGCCGCAAGCTCCGCAGTGTCCAGAGCCTGGATGATGCCAGCGCAGCAGCCCTGCTGGAGCTGGACAACGAGCCCGGCCGGCCGGTGGCAGCAAGACTGCCGGAGGAGCTTGAATAATCTTTAACAATGTGCTATACTAGGAACCGCTATTAGTATTATGCTGCCACTTTTCCGGCACAGCAATATGGATAGAGAGGATGTCTGCTATGAGCGTGAAAAAGATCAGCGAAGCCATTCTGGGCGTGGGTGTGGACGATACCACCATTGACCTGTTCGAGAGCCAGTACCCGGTGCCCACCGGCGTGAGCTACAATTCCTATGTCATTCTGGACGAAAAGACCGCCATTCTGGATACGGTGGACAACCGTGCCACGGAGCCCTGGCTTGCCAACCTGACCGAGGCACTGGCCGGACGCAAGCCGGATTATCTGGTGGTCAGCCACATGGAGCCTGACCACGGTGCCAACATCGCCAGACTGGCCGCCCTCTACCCGGAAATGCAGGTGGTGGGCAACGCCAAAACTTTCCTGTATATGGATCAGTTCTTTGGGGCGGATGCCGTTGCCAAGGAGCGCCGCGTGGTGGTGAAGGACGGCGAGAGCCTGAGCCTGGGTACCCACACCCTGACCTTTGTGCTTGCCCCCATGGTGCACTGGCCCGAGGTCATGGTGAGCTATGAGAGCAGTGAAAAGGTGCTCTTCTCTGCGGACGGCTTTGGCCGGTTTGGTGCAGTGGCCAGGTTTGACGAAAACGCCGACTGGGCCAGCGAGGCCCGCCGCTACTACCTGAACATCGTGGGCAAGTACGGTCCGCAGGTGCAGGCTCTGCTGAAAAAGGCCGCCGCGCTGGATATCGCCACCATCTGCCCCCTGCACGGCCCCGTGCTGACCGGCGATCTGAGCAAGTACCTGAACTACTATGACCTGTGGTCCAGCTACAAGGCCGAGGAGCCGGAGAAGATCCTGGTGGCCAGCGCTTCCATCCACGGCCACACCAGAGCCGCCGCCCACACCATGGCTGAGAAGCTGCGCGCCAAGGGTGCCAAGGTGGTGGAGATGGATCTGACCCGCACCGATGTCTCCTATGCCGTCACTGAGGCCTTCCGCTGCGGCCGGATCGTGCTGGCCTGCGCCACCTACGATGGCTTCCTCTTCCCGCCGATGGAGAATCTGCTGACCCACCTCAAGACCAAGAACTTCCAGGGCCGCACCGTTGGCCTGATGGAGAACGGCACCTGGGCCCCCATGGCTGCAAAGCTGATGCGTGCCGAGCTGGACGGCATGAAGAACATCACCGTCTGTGATGCCGTTGTGACCATCCGCTCTGCTGCCAATGCCGCCGCTGAGGCACAGATGGATGTGCTGGCCGACGAGCTGCTGGCAAAGTAACGAATCGACCCCATAAAAAGAACGAACGCCTGCCGTGTGAGAAAAGCCCGGCAGGCGTTCGTTTTGTCTATGCGGGAGGTATAGCAGAGTAGCATCTTCGCACGGGGGTAGGCGGCAAAGTCTTTTTTGTGTGGAGTTCGCCTTTCTTTGTCAGAACAAATCGTACTGCTTCATAGTTTCAGCTTTTCGGGAATCATGCTTCTCGTAGTAGCCGATCAGGGTGCCGCTTGCATCCCGCAGGGCTACCATGTAGACATCGCGGTCGTGCTTTGCGTTGTGATAGGTATAGACGATGTTGTGGCTGGCATCCGCCGCGAACCACTCGACCACCTTGCGGATGGCTTCCACCGAATGGGGGTTGTGGCAGGCCAGAAGGCTTTTGCCCAGCAGGGAAGCGCCGCCGTATTTTTTGTAATCCACCACGGCGGCAGGATTCATGTAAATGATGATGTGGTTCAGATCGCAGATGACCACCGATTCGCGGTCCTGGTCGATGACGCTTTTGAAATAAGGATTCAGGTTCATTTTAGGTGTCCTCCCGGGATTCCATAAAATTGATTCGATCGTTTCCACTTCACCTTCCGGCATGGGGATATGCAGGTGTGCCAGCTCCGTAAAGCCCAGCTTACTCAGCAGCTGCTGGGATGGTATGTTGAAGGCAAAGCAGCCGCACTGGACGAAATCTATCTGCTCAGTGTTGAACAGCTCCGCAATGACAACACGGACTGCTTCGGCTGCGTAGCCCCTGCGCTGGGCAGTGCGGCAGATGCAGTAGGAGAGGGTGCGGCCCTGCCTGCCCTGCAATTGTTCCAATCTGGTGAGCAGTGCAGGCACAGCGCAGATGCTCAGGTTGCCGATCAGATGACCGCCGGTTTTTTCTACAATGCCGTAACAACGAGGTTCCTTGTCCTTGAGCCAGCCGAAATTGGTGCGGATATCCGCTTCTGTTTTCAGGATGGGCCGCCCCATCATCCGGGACATTTCATTATCCACAGCATAGGCGGTATAATCGGGAAAATCAGATTCTTCCAACCTGCGCAAAATCAACCGGTCAGTTTCCAGAAAGATATTATTCATGGGGTTCCTTGCTCTTATCCAGCGCGTCGAACTGTTTGACGATCTGGGGGTCCTTCAGCTTGATGACCTTGCCGGTGAGGTAGTGCAGGGTGTTCTCCTCCGGGATATCCAGGAAGCTGATGCGGACGGCGCAGAGAGCCTGCGTCCGGGTGCCGGTGCGCTCGTTCATCTTGCGGTTGCCGTATTTGATATCTCCCAGCACCGGCCTGCCCAGGTAGGCCAGATGCGCGCGGATCTGGTGGGTGCGGCCCGTGACCAGGCCGATCCTGCACAGGGCAAACGGCCCGGCGGTGCGCAGCACGTCCACATCGGTGATGATCTGCTTACGGCGCTCATCCTGAGATTGGTGGGCGTGGATGCTGACCTTGTTGTTCTTTTCGTCGTGCTCCCACCAGGCCGTGAACCGCCCGCTCTGGGGGATGCCCACGGTGATGGTGTAGTATTCCTTTTTGAGCAGGTCGGTGCGGATGATCTCGTTCATGTCCCGCAGGGCGGCGTAGCTCTTGGCAGCGATGACAAGGCCCTCGGTGCCACGGTCCAGCCGGTTGCAGATGCCGGGCTTGAAGCGATTCTCGCCGCCCGCATCGTACTCGCCCTTCTGGGCCAGATACTGGGTGAATGCGTCCACAAGGTTGGCATCGCCGGTGCGGTCGCTGTGGCAGAGCAGATGGGTGGGCTTGTACAGCACGGCAATGTTCTCGTCCTCATAGATGACGGTTACCTTGGGCTGGTTCTGCTGCTTTTTGGGGGCAGGCTTGCGGGCTGCAGGCTTTGCGCCCTCGGGCGGGAAGAATTCGTCGTTGATGTACAGCTCAATGAGGTCGCCCGCCTTGAGCCGATCCTCGGGGGCTCCTTTTTTGCCGTTGACCTTGACCCGCTTGTTGCGGAAGCTCTTGTACAGCAGGCTGGTGGGGAGATCGCGCGTCACGCTCTGGACAAAGCGGGAAAGCCGCACGCCCTCGTCGTTTGCAGTGGCAGTGAATTGTTTCATAAAATCGTTCCTTTTGTTGGATGAAAGACAAGTCCTCTCCGTCTTTGCTTCGCAAATCCACCTCTCCCAAAGGGAGAGGCAATGCATCTCCCGGGTTCAGTACATGCTGACCGAGAGCCACAAGGGGCTTTCCCTTTGGGAGAGCTGGCAAAGCCGCAGGCTTTGACTGAGAGGGCATATTGATTCATAAAAAAGCCTTTTCTCTATAATAAACCACCCTTTCTTTGAAGTCAACGCAGAATATTTCCTGTGCCCCCTTGTGTTTTGCTGAAAAAACGGTACTATTAAAGTAATAACGCAAAAGGAGAACGACCATGGCGAAGGAAAGCAGCCCGCATACGGGGCACCGCCAGCGGATGCGCGCCCGGGTAGAGCAGTACGGACTGGAAAGTCTGGAACCCCACGAAGCGCTGGAATATGTCCTTTATATCACCAACACCCGCAAGGACACCAACGGCCTTGCCCATGTCCTCATAGACCGGTTCGGAGACTTTGCCGGGGTGCTGGATGCCTCCGAGGAGGATCTGCTGACGGTGGAGGGGGTAGGCCCCTCTACCGCCCGGATGCTGCATCTTTTGCCGCAGGTCGGCAGATACTATACCCAGTGTGCGGTCAACGGAAAAAAATGCATGAAGACCACCGACCAGCTGGTCGAATACCTGATGGCACAGTTTGCCGGGACTGTGCAGGAACGCGCCCTGCTGGCTGCGCTGGATGGCCGCAGCCGCATCAAGGGACTGTTCTGGCTGCGGGACGGCACCAGCGACCGGGTGAGTCTGGAGATCAAGGATGTGGTGGCGGCAGCCCTCAAGGGCGGTACCGACAGCGTGGTGCTCTGCCATAACCACCCCAACGGCGTGGCTCTGCCCTCGCGGGAGGATCTGATGGCCACCGAGAATATCGTCCGGGCACTGGGGCTGGTCAAGGTACATCTGCGGGATCACATCATCCTGACCGAGAGCGAATATTTCTCCATGCGGGAGGCCAACCGCCTGCCGTTTTACGATTTCCAGACCGGGGAGATGCTCAGGCCGTATTGATATTATAAAATAATTGTGTTATAATCAGCATGAAAAGCACAACTATTTGTAGTTCTATCTGAGAACAGAAAGGAGAACCGAGACATGGCCGATGAACAGTTCCATCTCGTCTCCAACTATGCCCCCACGGGTGACCAGCCCCAGGCCATTGAGCAGCTGGTAGAGGGGGTTGAGCGGGGCGACCGCTGCCAGACCCTGCTGGGTGTGACCGGCAGCGGCAAGACCTTTACCATGGCCAACGTGATCGCCCGGTGCAACCGCCCCACGCTGGTGCTGGCCCACAATAAGACGCTGGCGGCCCAGCTCTGCACTGAGTTCCGCTCGTTCTTCCCGGACAATGCGGTGGAGTATTTTGTTTCCTACTACGATTACTACCAGCCCGAAGCCTACATCCCCAGCACCGATACCTACATTGAAAAGGACAGCGCCATCAACGATGAAATCGACCGCCTGCGCCACTCGGCCACGGCGGCGCTTTCGGAGCGGCGGGATGTCATCATTGTGGCATCGGTGTCCTGCATCTATTCTCTGGGCGACCCCATCGATTACCGCAGCATGGTCATCAGCCTGCGGCCCGGGATGCAGATGGAGCGGGATGACCTGTGCAAAAAGCTGGTCACCCTGCAATATGAGCGGAACGACATCAATTTTATCCGCAATAAGTTCCGTGTTCACGGCGACACGGTGGATATCTATCTGGCCTACATGAGCGACCTTGCCATCCGGGTGGAGTTCTTCGGGGATGAGATCGACCGCATCACGGAGTTCAACCCCGTTACCGGCACCCGGCAGAACGTGGTGAAGCATGTGGCCATCTTCCCGGCCAGCCACTACATCGTCAGCGCCGATAAAAAGGCAGCGGCCATTGAAAAGATCCGCGCCGAGTGCGATGAGCAGGTGAAGAAGTTTACCGCAGAGGGCAAGCTCATCGAGGCCCAGCGCATCCAGCAGCGAACGAACTATGACATCGAGATGCTGACCGAAGTGGGGATCTGCAAGGGCATCGAGAACTACTCGGCGGTGCTGTCGGGCCGTGCGCCGGGCAGTATGCCCACCACCCTGCTGGACTATTTCCCGGAGGATTTTCTGCTCTTTGTGGATGAGAGCCACGTCACCCTGCCGCAGGTGCGCGCCATGTACGGCGGCGACTACGCCCGTAAAAAGACGCTGGTGGAATACGGCTTCCGTCTGCCGTCGGCTTTTGACAACCGCCCCCTCAAGTTTGAGGAGGTGGAAAGCAAACTGAACCAGATGGTGTTCGTCTCGGCCACGCCGGGCGAGTACGAGCGCCGGAACAGCACCCGGATCGCGCAGCAGGTCATCCGGCCCACCGGCCTGCTGGACCCGCTGATCTCGGTGCGGCCCGTGGAGGGGCAGGTGACTGACCTGCTGGGCGAGATCAACGCCCGCACGGCGAAGAACGAGCGTGTTCTTGTGACCACCCTGACCAAGAAGATGGCCGAGGACCTGACCGACTTTTTGACTGAGCAGGGCATCAAGGTCAAATATATGCACCACGAGGTGGATACCTTTGAACGGATGGAGATCATCAAAGATCTGCGCCTGGGCTCTATCGATGTGGTGGTGGGCATCAACCTTCTGCGTGAGGGCCTGGATCTGCCCGAGGTCAGCCTTGTGGCGATCTTGGATGCCGACAAGGAAGGCTTCCTGCGCAGTGAGACCAGCCTCATCCAGACCATTGGCCGCGCGGCCCGCAACGCCGAGGGTCTGGTCATTATGTACGCCGATGAGGTGACGGACAGCATGGAACGCGCCATCACCGAGACCGAGCGCCGTCGTGCCATCCAGATGGCCTACAATGAAGAACACGGCATTGTGCCTAAGACCATCGTCAAGGCCATTGCGGACAGCATTGAGATCAGCGATAAGGCGGAGAACGCAAAGCGGAATACCCGCCGCATGGGCAAACTGGAGCGGGAAGCTGCCATCGAGCGCCTGACCCGGGAGATGAAGGAGGCTGCCAAGCTGCTGGAATTCGAGCATGCGGCCTTCCTGCGTGACCAGATCGACCGCCTGCGCCGGGGCGAGAACCCCACCGTGGACTCGGATGCCGAGACCGAGCGCAGGCAGAACCATGCACAGACACAGAGAAGAGGGAGAAAGTACCTTGGCAAACGATAAGATCGTCATCAAAGGCGCACGGGAGCACAACCTGAAGAATATTGATCTGACCCTCCCGCGCGAAAAATTCATTGTTATGACCGGCCTGTCCGGTTCCGGCAAGTCGAGCCTTGCCTTCGATACCATTTATGCCGATGGCCAGCGCCGCTATGTGGAGAGCCTTTCCAGCTACGCCCGGATGTTCCTGGGCCGGATGGACAAGCCCGATGTGGATGAGATTACCGGCCTGTCGCCGGCCATTTCCATTGACCAGAAGACCACCAGCCACAACCCCCGCTCTACCGTGGGCACCGTGACCGAGATCTATGATTACCTGCGCCTGCTGTATGCCCGGGTGGGCGTGCCTCACTGCCCGGTGTGCGGCCGTGTCATCAGCCAGCAGACCGTGGATGAGATGGTGGATGCCGTGCTCAAGCTGGAGGACGGCACTAAATTCCAGGTGCTGGCTCCCGTGGTGCGCCAGCGAAAGGGCACGCAGCAGAAGGAGCTGGATGCCGCCCGGCGGGGCGGCTACTCCCGTGTGAGGATCGACGGCAATCTGTATGACTTAGACGAAGAGATCACGCTGGAAAAGAACATCAAGCACACGGTGGAGATCGTGGTGGACCGCCTTGCCATGCGCAAGGGCATCCGGGGTCGTCTGGCGGATTCACTGGAAACTGCGCTGACTCTGACCGGCGGCATCGCTGAGATCGATGTCATCGGTGGGGAGTGCATGACCTTCAGCCAGAACTTTGCCTGCCCGGAGCACGGCATCTCCATCGGGGACCTGTCGCCCCGGCTCTTCTCCTTCAACAACCCACAGGGTGCCTGTGAGAAGTGCACGGGCCTTGGTACGTTTATGCGGGTGGACGAGGAGCGCATCCTGCCCAATAAGAACCTGTCCATCCGGCAGGGGGCCATCAAGGCCAGCGGTTGGTACTACGCCGAGGGCTCTGTCAGCGAAATGTACTACCTTGGTCTGGGTAAAAAGTACGGCTTTACGCTGGACACGCCCATCAAGGATATGAGCACCGAGGCAGTGAACGCCCTGCTCTACGGCACCAACGGGGAAAAGATCGAGATGCACCGAACCAACGAGTTCGGCAGCGGTGTCTACTATAATACGTTTGAGGGCATTGTGGAGAACCTGGAGCGCCGCTTCCGGGAGACCAACAGCGAGTGGATGAAGGAAGAGATCGGCAGCTTCATGTCCGGCGTGGAGTGCCCGGACTGCCACGGCAAGCGCCTGAAGCCGGTGGTGCTGGCAGTGACCGTTGGGGATAAGAACATCAGCGAGTTCTGCGAAATGTCCATCCGGGATGAGCTGAAATTTATTGCCGAAAATGAGCCGAACCTGACCGAGAAGCAGAGGCAGATCGGCGGTCAGATCATGAAGGAGATCCGGAACCGCCTGCAGTTTTTGCAGAGCGTGGGTCTGGATTACCTGACCCTGGCTCGCGCGGCTGGCACCCTGTCCGGCGGCGAAAGCCAGCGCATCCGCCTCACCACCCAGATCGGCAGTGCGCTGTCCGGCGTGCTCTATGTGCTGGACGAGCCCAGCATTGGCCTGCACCAGCGTGACAACGACAAGCTCATTGCGACTCTGAAGAACCTGCGGGACCTCGGTAATACCGTCATCGTGGTCGAGCACGACGAGGATACCATGCGCAGCGCGGACTATATCGTGGATGTGGGCCCCGGCGCGGGCGTTCACGGCGGCGAGATCGTGGCGGCGGGTTCCGTGAAGGATATCTGTAAGGCCAAGCGGAGCATCACCGGCGATTATCTTTCCGGCCGCAAGCGCATTGCCGTGCCCCAGACCCGCCGCACCGGCAATGGAAACTTCCTGACCGTGAAGGGTGCCCGGGAGAACAACCTGCGCAACATTGATGTCCGGTTCCCGCTGGGGGAGTTCGTCTGTGTGACCGGCATTTCCGGTTCCGGCAAGTCCAGCCTGATCAATGAGATCCTGTACAAGACGCTGGCTTGTGAGCTGAACGGTGCCCGCAGCCGTGCGGGCAAGTGCGACGGGGTGGAGGGTCTTGAGTTTGTGGATAAGGTCATTGGCATCGACCAGCAGCCCATCGGCCGCACGCCCCGCTCCAACCCCGCCACCTATACCGGCGTGTTCAACGATATCCGCGCCGTCTTTGCCGAGACCCAGGATGCAAAGATGCGCGGCTACGGCCCGGGAAGGTTCAGTTTCAATGTCAAGGGCGGCCGCTGTGAGGCTTGTGAGGGCAACGGCATCCTGCAGATCGAGATGCACTTTCTGCCGGATGTCTATGTGCCCTGCGAGGTATGCAAGGGCGCGCGCTACAACCGCGAGACGCTGGAGGTAAAGTATAAGGAAAAGACCATCTCCGACGTGCTGAACATGACCGTGGAGGAGGCGGTGGTGTTCTTTGCCAACCAGCCCAAGATCGCCCGCAAGCTGCAGACCCTTCTGGATGTGGGTCTTGGCTATGTGACTCTTGGCCAGAGTGCCACCACCCTGTCCGGCGGCGAAGCTCAGCGTGTCAAACTGGCCAATGAGCTGGCCCGACGCAGCACCGGTAAGACGGTGTATATCCTCGATGAGCCCACCACCGGCCTGCACATCGCGGACGTGCATCGTCTGATCGAGGTACTGCAGAAGCTGGTGGATGCGGGCAACACAGTCATTGTCATCGAGCATAACCTGGATCTCATCAAGTGTGCGGACCACATCATTGACCTTGGCCCTGAAGGCGGCAGCGCCGGCGGCCTGGTGATTGCCGAGGGTACGCCCGAGCAGGTGGCCGAGGTGCCCGGCAGCTTTACCGGCCAGTACCTCAAGCCCCTGCTGGAAAAGGACAGACAGCTGCGGGCCGCAGATGCGGAAACTGGCGTAAAAGCAAAAAAGTAAAGCGGCGCTCATACGACAAAAATCATACTTTTCTTGAAAAAATCAGAAAAAGATGCAGAAAAGTGTTGACAAAACCCGGAAAGATGCGTATAATGTCTTTTGTCGCCAATGCTTCGGTAGGGAGGCAGAGGACGATATCCGGGTGTAGCGCAGTTTTGGTAGCGCGCTTGAATGGGGTTCAAGAGGCCGTGAGTTCGATTCTCGCCACTCGGACCATAAATCCAACGATTTCACGTTAGAAATCGTTGGATTTTTTTGTTTGTGGGCTGACCTCATTTGGTTTTGACCACAATTTTGACCACAATGCCATAAAGAAAGTTTGGAGAACCATTCAAAGAAATGCTCTGAACAAAAGCGGAATACGGTTATTTTGACATAGTAACGCTACTTATATAGAGCAAAGCACTACTTATAAATAGCGGTGTCAGGAATTGAGATTTTGTGATACCAAAAAAGACACCCTCGCTTTTGATAG
>ERZ791919.2116-NODE-2116-length-14911-cov-5.245827_pt1 | contig 14911 bp, 9 predicted proteins | sample MGYA00510137_ERZ791919 | MGnify/ENA primary metagenome ERZ791919 (study PRJEB30046, sample SAMN00792059) | human gut metagenome | study: EMG produced TPA metagenomics assembly of the A metagenome-wide association study of gut microbiota in type 2...
CGGCGCGGCGGCCCATGGCGAATTCCGCCGGGAGACCGACATAGCTGAAGCTCAGCACGAACAGAATATAAATGAGCAGAAATGCGCCTCCGCCATTGCTGCCCATTTTATTCGGAAAGCCCCAGACGTTCGCCATGCCGACGGCCGAGCCGACCGACGCGAGGATGAACCCCCAGCGGGTCGAAAAGCTCTTTACATTCTTTTTCTTCATCAATTCCCTCTCGACCGGAAAACCTGCTTGTTTTCCTGTTTTCACAAAGTTTTATTATTTTAAAGCTTTGCTGTAAAAAAGTCAAGAAAATACGGGAGAAAGCGGCGAAATATCCGCCGCGCCGCCCGCCGTCAAGACGCCGCTCTTGCATTTTCAGTCCAATCGTGCTATTTTATGGTTAGCATCAGCTAACAGGAGATGTATTGCAACCCATGAAAGTGAAAAAGAACGCCTGCACCGGCTGCGCCGCGGCGGAGGCGGACGGGCGGTTCGTCCGGCATCCGGAGAGCGCGGACGGCGAGGCCGTCGTGACCGCCTATCCGGTATTTCCGGGCATAGAGATCGCGTACTGCGACATACACGCGCACGAGTGCCGGCTCGAACACACACCGGGGATCTCCCTCATGCGCATCAGCCACTGCCGCGAGGGACGGCTTGAGCAGCAGATGGGGAACGAATACTATTTTCTCGCGCCGGGGGATCTGGCCGTTTCACGCAGCGACGCCTCCGACGAGGCCGCGCGCTTCCCCACCGGGCATTACCACGGCATCACCGTAACGATCGACCCGGCGCAGGCGCCGGAGTGTCTTTCGTGCCTGCTCTCGGACGTGAACGTCCGCCCGGCGGCGCTGATGGAAAAGTTCTGCGCGAACGGCGGCTACTTTGCCGCCCGCTCGTCCGCGAGCGTGGAGCATATTTTTTCGGAGCTGTACTCCGTGCCGGAGGAGATCCGCAAGGGGTATTTTAAAGTGAAGGTTTTGGAGCTGCTGCTCTTTCTCAGCGCGCTACCGACCGAGCGGCGGCGTCCGGCCTATTCCGGCGCGCAGGTGCGCCTTGCCTCCGCCGTGAGCGAGTATCTGCTCTCCGCAACGGAGGAGCGCCCCACAACGGCGGAGCTCTCCGCAAAGTTCCACGCCTCGGCCACGCAGATATTGCAGAGCTTCCAGGGCGTTTACGGCATGTCTCCGGCAGCGTTTCTGCGCGCTCAGAAAATGCACGCCGCGGCGGAGCTTCTCCGTTCCACCGACCGGACGGTGCTCGATATCGCCGGGCAGTTCGGATACGACAACGCCAGCAAATTTGCCCGCGCGTTCCGCAGCGTCATCGGTGTATCCCCAAACGCCTACCGCAGCGGCGCGACCGCCGACAGCTGCGCGCCGGTCTGATCCGAATTCCAACACAAAAACAACATTTTGGAGCCGCGTTCGCTCATTTTGGAGCGGATGCGGCATCGCGGTTAGCGTATGATAACTTTGCAAACAGGGAAACGCTTCCCCGGATGTATGCTTTTCCACCATGTCACATTATCTCTCACCCCTTTGTGCGGTGCGGCCCGGAAGGAGGACTCACGAATGTCTGAAGAAGTGATCGTCCGACTGGGCGCACCCACACTGGCGGGGATCAAGACGGGAAGCCTGTTCACCTGTGCGTATACTTCCCGCAAAAGCGTGGAAGAATCTTTGCGGCAGCTTAACCGCTGCTTTGCTCCGAAAGGGCTCTGCCTGCTGCCGCTGCGTTATTCCGAAAAGAACGTTCTCCTTTATCTGTTCCGCCCGGCGGAGCTTTCCCGCGATCTGCAAAACAGCGAAGCTGCCGAGCTGCTCCGACAGGAGGGTTACCCCTGCGAAAGCTGCGGAAAATGTCTTGCGGCGCTCACGCGCAAGCTGCGCAGCGGCGAAGGGTTCCCGCACGAGATCGGTCTGTTTCTCAGCTATCCCCCCGAGGATGTAAAGGGCTTTATCGAAAATCACGCCGCCAACTACAAGCTCAGCGGCCTGTGGAAGGTCTACGGCGACGAGAAGAAAGCGAAAGAGCTTTTTGCCAAATATAAAAAATGCACGGACATCTATTGCGAACGGTACGAAGCCGGCTGCGGTATCGCCGAGCTCGCCGTCGCGGTGTGATGCGCCGGAAAGGAAGATTCTGTTATGAAAAAAGCAGCTGTTATTTACTGGAGCGGCACCGGCAACACCGAGGCCATGGCAAACGCCGTTGCCGAGGGCATGAAAGGCGCCGGAGCCGAGGTCTCCCTTCTCAGCGCGGACGCCGTGAGCGCCGCCGATCTCGCCGGGCTTGACGCCGTGGCGCTCGGCTGCCCGGCCATGGGCTCCGAAGTTCTCGAAGAGGACGTTTTTGAGCCGATGTTCTCCTCCTGCAAGAAGCAGTTTGTCGGCAAGAGCGCGGCGCTCTTCGGCTCCTACGGCTGGGGCGACGGCGAATGGATGCGCACCTGGGAACAGGACTGCCGCGGCGCGAACATCTCTCTCGTGTGCGAGAGCGTCATCTGCTGCGAGACCCCCGGCGACATCGAGCTTGAAGCCTGCCGCGAACTGGGCCGCGAGCTTGTAAAATAAATCTGGTAACACACCGGGGCTCCCCTTTCCCGGTTGTTATATATCGATCCATCTCCATCCTTTTCTCTTTGTTGATCCCCCATGCGAGACCGGCTGCACTGAAAAGCAGCCGGTCAATTCTATTCTTTCCTGTTTCGCGCCATTGTCGAAAACCATGGGAAAATTCCTCTTTACTTTTCCGTTCCGGCTTGCTATAATAATTAGGCTGATAAATGCGCCAGTAGCTCAGCTGGATAGAGTGTTGGCCTCCGGAGCCAAAGGTCGTGGGTTCAAATCCCGTCTGGCGTACCATAAACCCCTTGATTTTACAGCGTTTTCCGTTTTCGTCAGTAAAAGCGTTAGTAAAATCGCAAAAACAGAGCCGCTACTGCGGCTCTGTTTTTTATCTCCCGTCATAGAGGTTGAGCATCACGCGGATCTTCGCGTCCCGCTCCATGATCCTGTCATGCTCATATTCCCATATGGCGCGCATGCTCTCTGGCGGCTCTTTGGCATAGTCGCGGATGAGCCGGACGGCCTGCGCGTGGAACATCTCGCAGTGGTCGAGCTCCTGCCGCGCTACGCGCTCGTAAACGTCGCCGAGCTCCTTGTCCTCGTCCTTGTTTCGCAGGGCGTGCTTTGCGTAGTGCTCGGCAGCGTCCAGCTCGTAGCACATATCCTTGATAAGGCGCTGGATCTTCTTCATCTCACAATTCTCCTTTTAGATAGCGGTACAGTTTCTCAAAGTCGCTCCGGTTCAGCCGGAAGTCACCGACGACGGGAAGCGATAGCGTCATCGGCTCATTGATGTACGGACTGACGGCGGAAAAGAGCGCGTCCACGTCCACGCCCTCCGCACTCACCGCGCCGGTCATGGCAACGAGCGGCTTGTCCTTCGCGCTCTGCAGCATCCCGGCGGCGTTTTTCGTGGCAAGCGCCGCGTATCCGCCGAGCAGGATCCGCTTCCCGCCGGTCATGTGCGGCAGCATCTCCGCATCGACAAACCGCGCAAGTCGTGTCTGAAGCTCCGTATATGAAATCATGTTGAATCCTCCTTATAGATCAGGCAGGGGAGGGAATGTCACCTCCCCCGCCCGGCGATGGATCAGGCGGTCGCAGCCGCCGGTTTGACGGTCACTTCGCCCCAGCCGGGACAAACGGAGCTGTTCGGAACAACGAGCTTCGTGAGGCTCTGGAGCTGCGCGATCTGCCCCTGGATGCAGCCGACAGCGGCGGTGTTCGTGCCGTTGTAGACGGCCTGCTGCAGATTGATGCCGTTCTGCTCTTCCTTGTTCGCGCGCACCTCACCGGCAAGGCCGAGAATGCGATTCTCAAGCTTGGTGAAGGCGTCCGTGATCTTGCGGTTCGTCTCGTCCTGGCCTCGCCAGTAGGCGATCTCCATGTCCTTCTGCGCGATGGTCTGGGTCTGGTTGAGCTCATAGCGGGAGACGTTGGCGTCGTCTCCGCACTTCTGGCTCGCCATGCCCGCGGCGAGACCGGCGACAGCGGGAGCTACCACGCCGTTAGCGCCGAGACCGCCGAAGAGATTGCCGAGACCGCCGTTGAGCAGCCATCCCGCCGTACCGGCGATGCCGAGACCGAGGGCCGTCCCGCCCGTAGCTTTGGATGCGTATTCCATGATGATTCCTCCTTAAAAATTTCACCGTAGCGCTCCGGTGTCTAAAGAAATCATCGCATAAAAAGAGAGAGCCGCCCTGTCGGGAAGCTCCCTCTTTCGCTGCGGGAAACTTTCGCTAAACTCTCGCCATTTTGGCCTTGATGCACCGGATCTTCCGGTTCACCGCCGATTCGGACAGGCTCAACGCCATGCACACCTCGACGATGCTTTTGTCCGATACCCGGAGATCAAAGATCCTGCGCTCTGTCGGCGTGAAATTGCATTCCTGCCGGAAGTATTCCGCCTCCGGCCGCGTAAGATCGCTTAACTGCATAGCCGCTCCTTTCTTTCGGAGCGCCCGTGGTGGCACACGCTGCAAGCGTCACAAGGCGCGTTTTCTGCGCTTTGTCCGGCTCCCCTTTCGGGGAGCCCTTTTTTACTTCAAGCTCGGCAGCTTCCCGTACTTGAGGAAGTAATCGATCGGGCTGCCCTCCTCAACATACACCGTCCGGTTTCCTGCCTTGATCGCCTTCCTCTTGGCCTGCGTCACGGCTTTCTGAATGTCCGTCCCGCTCGCCGTCTTCGTGAAGTCTGCGATCACGTTCCCGCTCACCTTCGGCGTTTTGGACGTTCCGCCCGCCTTCGCGGAGGATGCCGTGCCGGACCTCGGGATGATGATCTCCGGCGCTTTCGGCGTCGGGGCCTTGAGCGCCGTCCTCTTTCCTCTCCCGCGCCGGCCTCCGGAGCCGCCCGAACCTCCGTTCCACTTCTGATTCCTCGCGCTCTTCGCTGTGTACCCGGCGGCAACATAAAGGGCGTCCTTCTGCTCCGGCGGAATGTCCAGGCTGTTGATGTACTCCACAACTTTTGCCTTCTTCGATCCGGAAATGCTCTTGCCGTTCTCGTCCTTGTCTGCGTGCATCTCCTTTGTGGCAAAGTAGTAGTCGTAGTACGTCTCGTAGGAAACTCCCTTGGCATACGCGGTGCGGGCCTTGTCGTAAACGTCCGCGTTGTAGGTGCGCAGCGCATACTCCGCGCCGAATACCTCGCGGTTTGCTTCGCGGTAAACGATGGCGTCCATGCGGCTCTCCGCCTGGTCCTCGGTGATCTCATACTGCTCGGCATATTCCGCGATGGCCGCGTCGTTGTCTGTCGAGAGCTCCGGGTGTGCCTTGAGATAGTCGCTCACCGCCTCGCGGTACGGCTCGGCCTGCGCGATGATCTCCTTCTGCCGCTCGATGAGCTGCGCTTTCAGCGCCCGGACAAGCCGGTTCTTTTCGGCCTTGGTCAGGTTCTCGTCGCTCTGTATCGCGCGGATCTGCTGATAGTAGTCGTTCACCTCGTCGCCGGCATGAGAAACGTATTTCCGCGTGATGCCAGCTCCGATGTCGCCGTCGTTCGCGTCGTACTTGAGATCGTCCAGAAGATCGTAGTACTCGCCGGTGGTCTTGTTGGTGCTCGTGCTGTCGAGCATGAACGCCTGCTTGAGCGGCGCCAGCGCCGGGGAGCTCGCCGTCGCGGACGGCGTGAACCACGGCAGCAGAAGATCGCCGACCACGCCGGAGTACTGGTCCAGCAGATAGTTGATCTTCTTCGGCGACAGATTGAACGTTTTTCCGATCCATTTGGAGAGTTCGTCCGTTTTCTCGTCGTACCGCTCGCCCGGCCGGTAGTTTTGCAGACGGTCGCTCTCGATGTTCCCGCCGTACCACGTCGTGCCGGGGTTGTCGGGATTGAAGAGCTTTGTCTGCGTCCACGCGGTGGCGATGTTCTGGTTGAAAATGTCCGTCGGGGCGACGTTGCTCTTCACGACCTCAATCACGTCGGAGAACTTCGGTTCGTTCCCCTTCGCCTTTTCCTGCGCATACGTCGCTCCGGCCGAGAACACCGCCAGCGCGCGTCCCCTCGGGATTTTCATCCAGTAGCCGTCCCCGAGCTTGAAAAGGTAGTAGTTCGATTTCGTCTGGTCGGGGATGTCGTCCCACTCGTCATCGTCGCGGTACAGCAGCCCGTTGAGCAGCTCCGGCAGAATGCCGAGCGCCGCCGCCTTGATCGCAAGAGACGCCCACGCCTTGAAGCCCTTCCGGTCGGTGATGTTCCGAACAAACTTGTCCGCGCCCTGCACGGACGGATTGAGAAACGGCACGAGGTACTTGTTCAGCATCTTCGTCACCGTGCCGCCGCGGGCAAAGTTCGTCGTGATATCCGCCGCGCCGAGCATTGCCTCCATGAGGTCGCTCTGCGTGAACTTCCCGGTTTTCACCCCGTCCGCCGTCTTGCTCCCGCCCTTGTTGGCAAGGATGGTCATAAACTCCGCAAGGCGGGGAGCCGCTTCAATAGCCTGCCCCAGCGATTCATATTTTGCCGCGAGCTTTCCGGCGGCGCTCTTCGGCTCCTTCACCATGCCGGTCGTATAGTCCAGCATGGAGGCGTAGGATCCGCCCAGCGCCTTGTACTGCTGCCAGATCTCGCCGTTTGTTACGATCTGCTTCCACGCCGACGGGAACATTTTCGCCCATGTTGCCGAGTCTGTAGAGTAGAACGCCGCGTCCTGCGCGTCTCGCACAAGATTTCGCACCATGAAGATCGGGTTATATCCGGTGCAAAGCGCCTTGAACAGGTCGTTGCCCTTCTTCAGCAGCTTCGCAATGTCGGAATTTGCGTATTTGTCCGGCTGAAATGCATTCATCGCCTGCGCCAGCCCCTCGTCCATCGTGATGTTGTACCGGTCATTCCCGCGCAGAACGGAAAACACATTGTTTGTGACAGGCACATACAGCTCTTCGCTGTCCACATACTGATCGGTCGAGGAATAGTCCACCAGATCCACCTTGTTCACGCCCGGAATGCTTTTGTCCTGGTTCCAAGACTGCACAAGCTGCTCACCGAATTGGTTGAGACCGGCGTTTTTCATCACCGCCACCGTCTTTCGGCTCATCGCCGTGTGCAGCGGCATGATGACGGCGTCGCCGCCCACGGCGCGTCCGATGGCGTTCGATACGACGATGCCGCCGTTTCTCCGCGCCCGCCGCGCCGTCTTTCCCTCGGTGCCCTCCACGCGCATCGTCGGCACATAGTTCGGGTACCGCTTCTTCATCGCGTCCACATGCTTCTGTGTGTCGAGTCCGGCGTCGATGCGGTACTGCAGAAGATCGTCGAAATAGGCATACACCCTCTTTGCGAGAGCGTCAAACTCCGGGTTGGCTTTCAGCAGCCGTTCGGCTTCCAGCTGGCTATCGTAGGCCGTGACCTCGTATCCGAACACCGGTTTCAGCCCGTTCTTTTTCGCCTCGCTGATTTTCTGCCGCGTGAAGATGAGCATCTGCGCCGCCTCGGATATGTCCGCGATCTCCGGCATCTCGCCGTTGAGAAGCTCATCGAGCACCGTCTCTTTCCATTCTCTCGAAAGCATATCCCGCTTGTCTCCCGGAACGGCGGTTTGGTAGAGATAGTCGTTGTCCAGCCCGCGCAGCTTCGGGTAGAGATCTTCGATCGTCGTCACGCACTTCGTGAGATTCTGTACCTCTTCCGTGCTGTCGTACCGCATGCGGTCCACGTTGTTCCGGTGCAGGAGCATCAGCTGAAAGTCCTTGTACTTTTCCGGGGTTTTCATGATATCCCCGAGAATGTCCATAAGGCTTTCTCCGGTCTTGTGCCCGCTGATGTCTGTGCGCGCGCCGCCCTTGGCGATCCAGTTTCCCGCCCGCTGGGAGTACGCCCCGGCGTTGAAGTAGTACCCCTCCAGGCTCTTGTTCTTCGTCTGCTTGGAGATCCGGCGCACCGTCTCCCCGGCGTTTACGAACATACGCATAGCTCCGTGCGTGACGTCTGCAAGACTTTCGCGGAAGCTCTTTTCCGCCTTTACGATCTCGTCCGTGACGCGGCTCTCCGCCGTTTCGCCGGGGCTCGGCGCGTCCTCCGGCGTTTCCGCCGTCTTGAGTTCTTCGGTATTTCCGAACAACTCGGCGATCTTCGCGTTCTCCTCCGCGCTCAGCTCCGCCCGTCTCGCCTCGGCTCGCTTCTCGTTCGCGGCGGTGTACGCGCGGTTGGCCTCCTTGTCCATCCACTCCGCGGCGAGCTGCGCAGCCTTTTCCTTTTCAAATTCCCGGAACCGCTGCACGTCCTGCCGGCCGTCGGAAATATCGACCCAGTACTCCACGCCGTTCGTGTTCATCTTCGCGGTGTACGTCCGGATCCCGCTCTCTCCCTGTGTGGATACCTCGGTTTTTCCCTTGGAGATGAGCTGCTGGAAGAGCCGCTGCACGCCCGCCGACGTCGCTTTCGTGACCCGCTCTCTGGTGTCCGTCGTGGCGTTCGGCTGCGCTTCAAACGGCAAGCCCTTCTGCGTCTCTCTCCACAGCGCCTCGCGCTCCTCGGCGCGCATCGCCTCGGACTCTTCGTCCTTCATCCGGGCGGCTCTTTTTTCCGCAGCATCCGGGTCTGAATATTTGCCGTCCACGACGTAAGCCGTTTCCCTGCTCTCCATCACGACCTTTCCGGTGCCTTTTTTCTTGTTGAAGTAGTATGCGAATACAATGGGATTCCCGTCCGCGTCCTGCGCATTGGTCTTGTCGATGACCAGTCCGTAGTTTCCGTACTCCTTGCTTTTCAGCCACGTCCAGAACGGCACGGTCTGTACCTTCTCGCCGTTCTTCTTCTCGAACACCGGATACCCGGCTTCCTCTGCGGCCTTGAGATCGGCGTTGTAGCTCTCGCCCCGGTTTTCAAGGCCCGGATGGAACATGATCCGTGCGCCGACGTCCTTTCGGATCTCCATCGCCGCCCAGTTCGGGAGGTTTTTCCGCTTCCGGCTCGACGCGCCGGCGAGGCGCTCGCCGTTCTTCCAGACAGAGGCATACAGCACGCCGTTTTCCTCTTCGATGCGTGCCTCGTATCTCGCATCGCCTTCGGAGATCACATACCGGTTTTCCGTTTCGAGCGCGTTTTCCAGCTCCGCGATCTCCTTTGTGTAGGAGCCGATCTCGCCGATGATGTTGTAGTCGCCCTTTTTGCGGTCGAACTCCTTGGCCGGCGCTTTCTTCAGGTCGAAGTAGGATACAGGCTTTGCTTTTGTCTTTGTCTGCTCCTTCAGCTTCAGATGGTTGTCCTCGGCAAATTCGCGCAGTATGATCTCCGTTTTATCCCGCAGATCGTTCACCATTCTCTCGTAGGCGTGTTCTCTTGCCTCGCCGAGCCCCTCCTGCTGCGCCTCGTCCCACAGTCGATCCGCGAGCGTCTGCTTCTCGTTCGCTCCCTGCTCGGCGCAGTAGATGATATTTCGCAGCATATCCGGCGCGGAAATATCCGTCGGGAAAAGCGCCTCGCCGTATTTCTCGGCGAGCTCCATATTCCGCACATCCGGCGGCGTGTATCTCCGGTTATCGGAAAGCGTGATCCCTGCCGCCCTTGCCCGCTCGCGCAGCTCCCGCGCCTCGTCTTTGCTGAAATCGCGCCACATATCCTTCGATACATAGAGCTTGCCGCCCTTCAGATCGCTCCGGATGCTCTCGTAGGTCTCATCGATCCACGGGCTGTTTTTCGATGAGGATACAACGCTCCCGGTCTGCAGCAGCTCGTTTACAAGCGTGTCCAGCGCGTCTCCTCGGATCTCGCCCTGCGCCATCATCTCGCCGATGTTCCGGTTGAGTACCCGCTCCACGTCCGTGCGGTTCGCCCGGTCCGTGCTGAACAGCTGCATAATGTCGCGCTTCGTGCTTTTGACCGAACGCGGCCGCTTCTTTTCCGTGCGTGCTTGCCTGTCAACCCTTTGTGCTTCCTTGAATTGTGCCTCGCCTGCCCTCAATTCCTGCTCCGCTTTGGAAATCCACTTGCTTTCCGTCGTGTAGTCGTAGTTTGGATCGTCGGCCTTTATCGCGTTCTGGTATGCCTTCGTCCTCTCTTCCACAACCCGCCGGAGCGATGTGTACGACCGGATGAACTCCTTCGCGGTTTCAGCGTCAAAAGACGCCTTTTCGTTATCGGAATCCCGGTTTTCCACCTCCACACTCGCTTTGCCGGAAGATTTTTCTTGACTATTCCCCTCCGTCTGGCGTATAGTAACCGTAGAAGAGGATTTCCCCTGTTGAGCGCCGGTTTCGGTAACGGAATCGGAAGAGCCGTGTTTGTTTGCAGGGGAGCCTCTTCTCTTCATATCCCCCACATTGTACACAACCACTCCGTTGTCTCCATCCGCCGTGGAAATCGTCACCAGATAGTATTTTCCGTCGAAGTCTTGGAACCACGCTTTTCTGTAAAACCACCCGTTTTTTGCAAAGCCGCCATGAAGCAGCTTTCCGTTTGTCCCCAGCTCATCAGGAACCGGGGTATTGTTTTTCTTCTCCGAAACTTGAATGAGTTCGTCTATGTGCGCCTCGGCATTCAGCTTCGCCTCGTATTCCGAATCAGTCATCAGACGGCGGTGCCCGTTCTCGTCCGTCACATAGTTCCGGAAGCTCGCCTTCCCGGCGGTATCCTTCGTGATCTTCAGCACGTCCCCGGAATCCGTCGTGAGGATCACGTCCTCGCCGTTGCGGATCTTCCGGTTGATGTAGCCCTCAATTTGATCCGCCCAGCTGTTAGGATCATTCCCGAAAATCACCTGCCGGTCAGCCTGTACGTACTTCTTCCCGTCCGGCAGAACGACGATCGTGCCTCTGCCTTCCGGCGGTCCCGTCGTCTCCTGCTGCGCCTCTGCCCTCCGGGCCGGGGCGTTTCTTTCTGTCTCGGTGCGCACGGCCTCCTGCACCGGCGCGTCGCCGGAGAACCAGTTCAGCCCTGCGTAAGCGTCCGCCGCGATCTCCTCGGTGAGCAGCCGCTCGATCTCGTCCACGCTCATATTTGCGAAATCGTAGACCCCTGCGTAGTCCGCTTTATAGGCATCCCGCATGGCGTCGTATTCCTCGGCGGTCATGCTCTCGCGGATCACCTCATCTGTCGCGCGGATAACTTCCTCGGATGCATAGTTGTGGAACATCTCGTGCTGCACCAGCATCTCCGGGCTGATGGCGTTGCCTCTGCTGTCCACGGCGTCCACGCGGAAGAACACCCTCCCGCTCTCGGTATAGGCGTTCGCGTAGCCGTCTCCCACCTGGATCGCCCCGCGCACCGCTACCGGCTCAAGCCCGTTCTCCAGTACGGCGTCGTAGGCGCTCTTCGCCTCGCCGCCGAGCTTCCGCGCGTCCACGACGGTCACGGCCTCCGTGCCGCCGTTTCGGATGCCGAGCTGCGCCGGAGTTACTTGCCGTAGATCCGCTTGCGCGTCCGTTCCCACGCCTCGTTGAACTTCCGTTCGGCCTCCGGTGAGAGCTTGTAGCCCTCCTTCGGCGCCTTCCGCAGCTTGTCCGCGGGAACCGACATAAGCAGCCCCGCTTTCTTCCCGGTGATAAGTACTCTGTCCATTGTTCATTCCCTCCTGAATGTTGATCGCCGCCGCGGGCGTCGTGCTGTTTCCTTCGTTCTGCGCCTTCTGCGCGCCCACAGGCGCGTTTTGCACCCCGGCAGTATAAGTACCTTCCCGCGCGCCGGAGCGCCCGCCTGCCTCCATCTGCTGCGTCAGATACTCCGCCGCGCGCTTCATATCTTCCTTCGTGCCGATCTTCTGCCGGAGATCGTCGGCGTTCTCCGCGTCGGTCAGCTCGGCCAGCGCGTATATAACGCCGGGGTTTTCCGTCTGCGCGTCCTGCATCATCTGCACAACGTTCTTCGGCGTGGTGTCCAGCCGCTCGGCTGTCTGGTTGATGTTCGCGCGGTTCGTGCTGTACTGCACGCTGCTCGACCCCAGTGTTGCCAGCGCGCCGCCGAGGAACGAAAGCCCCTCCTGTCCGAGAACGGCAAGCACGGTCGCAAGCTCCGCGTGCTTCTTCTGCCAATCCGTGCCGCTGGTCCGGTAGTATTCGAGCATTTTCGGGATCCCGCTCTCTTCCGTGCCGAACGCCGCGTCAATTGCAAGGTTTACCACGCCGTTCGCCGCGTCCGACATGACCTCCTCCATGCCCTCAGGGATCATCGTGAGTGCCATGCTCTTCACAAAGCTCAGCGGGTTTGCCTTGATCTTTCGGATGACCCATTCGCCGCCGACCGCTTCTGAGGCGTACTCAATCGCGCCGCGCGTCAGACCGAGCGCCAGCGCTCCGGCGTTGGAGTATCCCTTTTCCTTGCTCTCGGCGATGGACAGGGAAGCCGCCTCCGAGCTCATCAGCGCCGAGCCGAGAATGTTCGTCGCCTTCATCAGCGTGTCGCCGGTAAGCCCCACGGCCTCGCCGATGCCCTTGGCGACAAGCGCGTTCATCGCGCTGTCCGCGGCGCTCATCGCCGTGTTGTATACGAAGCTCCCGACCTTTCCGCCCATCCCCGGATTCGTTTCCTCGATGTGCTTCGAGGTGTCGGCGCGGAGATCCTGCGTGATGTTGCTCGCCTGCCGCCACTTGGAATAGGGGTTGATCTCCTGCCCCTTCGCCGTGCGCACCGCATCGTCCGCCATGGCGATCATGCTCGTGATCGTCCGGGCAGGCTGCGCCGCAACGGTCATGGCGCTTGCCAGCGTCCGCGTCGCCGCGTTCTTTCCGAGCGCCTCCGTCGTCGCCCGGTTCGTGCCGGTGTACCACTGCTTATCCAGCTCCGGCTCAAGATCGCTCAGATAGGCGTTCGCCGCTTTTTTCCCCTGCGTAGCGTATAGGTAGTTGTATACGCCGATCTCATCATCGGTCATGAAGGCGTATTTCCCGTAGTCCTGCCCGCGTCCCTGCGCCTGCTGCACGTCGGACTGCGCGCGGAAGTTCCCGATGTTGTTGATGTAGTCATACCGGGCGTCGCCGAAGAGCTTCCTCTTGCTCTCGCCGCTTTTGGAAAGCTCGGTATAGTCGCTCGCTTTGAGAATACCGGCATACTTCCCGGAGCCGGCCGAGCTCGCCCGGTCATCCGCCTTTCCGTACACGCTGTTGAAAACGACGCTCGTGCCCTTCGCCGCATTCCCGCTCTTCATCTGCGCTGCAGCGTCGGCGTATGGTGTCCCGCCGTTGGCCTCGATGCGGCTTGCAAGCGAAGGCTTTTGCTTTGCTGCGGCGTCAGCGTAGAGCGTCGGCTGCCCGCCGTTCTGCGCAATGCGGTTTGCGAGCGACGGCTTTTTATTCGCCGCCGCAGTATACAGTTTCTTCTGAGTGTCCGAAGAGACAGCCGGTTTTCCGGCTGTCTCTTTTCCGTAGATTCTTTCCGTAAGGCTCATTTTCTACCTCCGAGAATTTGGCTGTAAAAGTCGCCCTCAGTGATCAGTCTCCCTCCGGAGACGGGGGCCTTTTGCGTTGTGTTTTTCTTCATCGACGCATAGGCGTTATCCAGCCCGCTGCTTATCGCCGCTCGCTTTGCCGCCTCCGCCTGTGCCGTCGTGATCGTTCCCGCGGCAGCTTCCTCGTCGAGTGCCTTGGCGATCTGGCTGTACGGTGTCCCGCCATTTTTCAGCTGTATCGCTTCGCTCAGAAGATCTCTTCCGTTCGCCTTCTGCTCAGCGCTCGGCGTGTTGTTTTTCCCGCCGCCGGAGCCGCTGTAAGAGCTGTACACCGGCTCCGGCGTCTTGACATACCCCAGCGTCCGCGCAAGCTCCGGGTTCGCCGCGATCCACGCCTTCTGCATCTGGTCGATCTCGCTCTGCGTGTAGCCGAGCCCGAGATAGCCGGAGAAGTCGCCGTACTGCGCCATGTTCTGTGCCTTCGTCGCGGCGTCCTGCTGCTGCTGAAGAATGAGATTCATCATGTTCGCGTAGAGATTCTGCTGCGCCTGCGCGTTCGCCTGATCCCGCGCGGCGTTCGCCTGATACTCTGCGTCCGCGCCCTGCTGCCGCAGCTGCATAATGGCAGCGATACGCGCGGCTTCGTTCTCGTTCAGCCGCTCGCCGTAGGCCGTATCCAGCCCCAGCCTGGCCGATTCGCTCATGCCGCCGCTGTAGCCTCTCGCTGCCATCTCCTGCGGCAGCACGCGCAGCGATTCCATGTAGTCGCGGTAGAGCTGTTTGTTGAGACTGCCGTACTGGTCTCCGAGCTCGCCGACGCCCTTCTCCGCCTGCGCGAGCGCCCGCTCGGCGGCGGCCTTCGCCGCGTCGTTGTTGGCCTTCACCGCGTCGTCGTACATTTTTTGGTACTGGTCGCGCAGCTCGTCCAGATACGTCCGCTGCGGCTCGCCCGGCGTGTCCTCCGGCGTTCCTTCCGTCGTGCCCTTCTGCGCGTCGCCGTTGGAGTCGATGTACGTTACCTTGCCGCCGCCGGACGTACCCGGCTGCGTCGGCGTCGTGGTCGGCTGCCGCGTTCCGTTCTGGTTCGGCAGGCGTCCCGCTCCGGCCATAGCGCCGGTTATCGCTCCGCTTGCCGCATTCGCCGCCGTCGCGTTCATGCCCGTCTGGTCATAGAGCCCTTTTCGCGGCGGCGCCGCTGCGCCCGTCCGGTCGGGATCGATGGTCCCCTGCAGAGACGAGCTGTTCGCACTCCCGCTTTTCGCCGCTGCGGCAGCCGCGGCGTACTGGTTATTCGCAGCGTTTCTCGCCTCCTGGTTTTTCAGCGCATCGGCGTACAGCAGCTCGTCCCCGGTCGTTGGCTGCTTGTTGGCCTGCTTGTTCACCCAATCCCAAAAGTTAGCCATCCTTCTTCTTTCCTCCCTGATACCGAACGCACTTCGGGTTGCGGCACTCCCATTCCGCCGCGTTCTTTTTCGTCATCTCAATGCCGCATTTCGGACACTTCATGCCGTCGGCGCACCTCCCAGCAG
>ERZ791919.2126-NODE-2126-length-14846-cov-3.944764_pt1 | contig 14846 bp, 14 predicted proteins | sample MGYA00510137_ERZ791919 | MGnify/ENA primary metagenome ERZ791919 (study PRJEB30046, sample SAMN00792059) | human gut metagenome | study: EMG produced TPA metagenomics assembly of the A metagenome-wide association study of gut microbiota in type 2...
TGTCGATGCCCGTCTGAGAGTGGGCATACTCCGTCATGATGCGCGGGATCATCGGCACTTTCTCAAGATACAGCTCGTGCGCGATGCGATAGATGAAGATGGCAAACATCCCGGGGTAGGACAGAATGATCTCCTGCCGGCTCGAGGCCGCGGGGTCGCCGTTGTAGTTGGCGGTCAGGTCCTTGAGCAGCAGCTCCTGGATATGGGGCAGACGCTCCATCATCGCCTCGCAGACCTTCTCGGCGCGGCGCACCCCCTCCTCCCCCTCCGGCATGACCAGCTCAAGCTGGCGCAGCAGCTTGTCGTAGACGTGCCCCATGAGCAGGGCGCTGTACTGCTCCGGCGGGAGCTTCAGCAGGTCGCGGTCGCCGTAGTAGGCCGGAAACAGGATCTTCTGAAAGTCGCGGATAATCTCAATGACCGCCGTGCGGCTCGGCAGGCGCAGCGCGTCGCCGTACATCAAAATATCGCTTTTGCGGTAGTTCTCCGCCACCTGCGCGGCGGCGGAACGGATGATCTCATTTTTATCGGACATCGGTCATTCCCCCTGATACATTGGCGTGGATAGATAGCGCTCGCCGCCGTCCGGCAGCAGCGCGACAATGGTCTTGCCCGCGTTCTCCGGCCGGAGCGCGAGCTGCGTCGCCGCCCAAAGCGCAGCGCCCGCGGTGATGCCGACGAGCACACCCTCACACGCGACCATATCGCGGCCCGCGGCATAGGCGTCCTCCTCGCGGACACAGATGACCTCGTCGATGAGCGAAACGTCCATATTTTTGGGGATAAAGTTCGCTCCGATGCCCATCAGTCCGTGCGGCCCGGCCTTGCCGCCCGAGAGCAGCGGCGAGCCTGCCGGCTCGACCGCCACGAGCTTCACATTCGGATTTTTCTCTTTGAGATAGCGTCCTGTGCCGGAGAATGTGCCGCCCGTGCCGATGCCAGCGACGAAAAGATCGACGCAGCCGTCGGTATCGCGCCAGAGCTCGGGGCCGGTGGTGAGATAGTGCGCCTCGGGGTTCGCGGGATTGTCGAACTGTGCGGGGATAAAGCTCTTCGGTGTTGCCGCCGCCAGCTCCTCCGCGCGCTTCACGGCGCCCGCCATGCCCTCCGCCGCCGGCGTCAGCACCAGCTCCGCGCCATAGGCTTTGAGCAGATTCCGACGCTCCACGCTCATGCTCTCCGGCATGGTGAGGATCACGCGGTAGCCGTGGACCTTGGCCATCGCGGCGAGGCCGATGCCGGTGTTGCCGCTCGTCGGCTCAATGATGACGCTCCCCGGAACGAGCTTTCCCTCCGCCTCGGCGCGTTCGATCATGTGCTTCGCCACGCGGTCCTTGGCGCTGCCCGCCACGTTGCAGCACTCGAGCTTGGCAAGGATGCGGGCGTTCAGGCCGTGCCTGCGCTCGTAGCGACACAGCTCCAGCAGCGGGGTGTTTCCCGCTAATTCGGCGACGGAATGGAAGATGTTCATAGGGGCGCTCCTTTCTTGAAAATGCAAGGAAAATAATAGGATATTATATGCGCCGGACGGGTGCATTGCAAGCATTTTTCCAGTCCGTGCAAAAAAGAGACGGAAATGTGAAAATACCCCTTGCATTTTCGGAGCCGCTGTGCTATGATACACAAGCTGTCTGAAAGGACACGCGCCGTTAGCTCAGCTGGATAGAGCGTCTGGCTACGGACCAGAAGGCCGGGGGTTCGAATCCCTCACGGCGTACCAAAACACGCAAATACGAACTCTGTATATTGTAAGAAATGTATTTGCGGTACAAGCAGTAATAGAGCCAAGGTCGTAAGACCTTGGCTCTATTCTCTATTGTTTTATTTGTAGGTTGCCTCTGTTTCTCATTGGTGCATCGCGAAAAAATTGGTTTTATAGGGAGAAAGGTCAAAACTGAAGTAAACTGTTGAAGTAGTGGAAAAAGGAGACAGGATAAGCCACCTGCATTCCTTTTCTTGTCACATTGATCGTGTGTACTTGGAAGTATAGGATATAATTTCCGCCCAACGAGATGCAGAAAATGTTAACAAATCTCCTTCTCGCACTGTACTGTTGTATATATGGCAACCGCAATGTACTGCCATCGTACATACCATACAGGTTTGTTTCATCTTCCTGTACAATAACACAGTTTGTTCCATCAATCATTTCAATACTTTGTTTGAGAATAAATTCCCTTGATTTATCATTCAATCCAAAGTATGACTTTCCCCAATCTTCATTACAGAAACCCATTTGCAATAAAGTTGTCCTTTATTCTGCAACCGTAGTGCGCTATTTTCCCCTTTTCGTTATAATAATCATAGCAGCGGCGGCAATACATACAGTAGCCGTAGAAAGAATAGGGAAACGGTTCTCTTGCACGCTATTAAGGTCAGCGCCACCGTTTCGTTTGTCAATCTCTATTTCATTAGCAACATAGTATGGGTTCTTAAAAATCCCGTAATCCGGCCCCAGCTTTACCCATGCAACCGCTCCCAAAACACCTGCATCATCGTATTCACACGGAAGTATCTCTGTACCATCCTTGCCAACAAATCCATATTTTTCATTTTTGCCGTCGTATCGTTTTCCAACTTTTGCAAGACCATCAGAAAACTTTTCCGCAAAGTGGTATTCTAATGGAACGGCTATTTTGCCAGTCCTATCGATAAAACCATATCTACTATACCCGTCACTGTTTTCTTTCCTAACTCGAGAAAATCCATCTGAAAATTGCTCCACATAGTCATATACCAACGGAATAACGATCTCGTTACGCTCATTGATAAAACCATATTTATACTTCCCCTCGGCATCCCTTTTGCATACATTTGCAAATCCCTCAGAGAAAAAGATTTCGTCCGCAAAAAAGTTATTATCATCATATTCTAATGGAATCGCAATCGAACCAGCCTCATCAGCAAATCCAAATTTCCATTTTCCATCTGGAGTCGTGCCGAATATACACATATATCCTTCGGTAAAAGTACCTACTTTTTTATACTCTAGTGGGATGATCACATTTCCGTTTCTGTCAATAACACCCCAATCTCCATATTCATAGCTTACACGTGAAACACCTCCGGAAAAAGCTGATACATAGTGGTATTCTAATGGGATCACAATCGAACCAGTCTCATCGATGAATCCCCATTTTCCGCCGCTACATACTGCCGCAAGGCCTTCGGAAAAATTCTGCACTTCTGTGTAATCCAACATAGTGATGCTTGATCCTATCTTATCGATAAAGCCATATTTTCCATCCTTGCTAACCCATGTAAAGCCTTCAGAAAAATCGCCTACTTCATCATACTCCAACGGTATGACCATCTTTCCAGCTACGTCAATGAATCCCCACTTTCCCCCGCTGTATACTGCCGCAAGACCTTCGGAGAAGCTACTCACACCATCATACTCTGCTTGAATGGCAATTTCGCCAGCTTCGTTAATAAACCCCCAATTTTGCTCCCAACCAACGCTGCGCACTGCTGCAAAGCCCTCAGAAAAGCTCTCTATATCGGAGTATTTTGCTCGTGTCTCACTGGTAGCGTCAACAATGCTCCCTCCCAGTAATACAAGCCAACCAAGTTCTGGAATGTACTGTTCCGGTGGACAGTCCAAATCCAGCCACATGATTTCGACCTCTGGCGCACCCTGAGTCTTTGTTGTTGCTGTTACTGACAGTAACATTACAAGTATTACTGCAAGTAGCATAGAAATTACTCTCTTCACCTTTCGGCACGCTCCTTTTTTGCGACATTCTTATGTACTCTTTTCAGTATAGTAGCTACAGCCGCAGCGGAAATACATACGGCAGTTGCGATGTAGAGAGTGGGAAAGCCGATCTCCTGTGTGTCATCTACTTGATCAGGCGTATAGTATGGATTTATAAAGATGCCAAATTCCGTGCTATTTTTCGCCCATACAATCGGTCCCAAATCTAAATTGAAATTTGTGTTATAAGAGGTCACATTGTATTCGCAAGGAAGGACCTCCCCGCCTAACCTATCAATGAAGCCAAAAACGCTGATTCCATAAGCATTTTTATTAGATACACACGCAATACCTTCAGAAAAACTCCCGCAACCATCATATTCTACCGAAAGAACAATTTCGCCTTTCTTATCAATGTACCCACATTTTTGCTCTCCGTTAGCATCGCTTTTTCTTATAGATGCAAGACCTTCAGAAAAGCTATATGCATAATCATACTCCAAGGGAATGACAACTTTACCGGTTTTATCAATAAAACCATACTTCTTTCCGGCAGTATCTTCTTTGCACACATTTGCAAGTCCTTCGGAAAAATTTCCTGCGTAGTCGTATTCCAATGGCACAATTATCTCTCCGTTCTTGTCAATAAAGCCGTATTTCTTGTCTCCATTGGTATCATACTTCCAAACTCGCACAATGCCTTCAGAGAATTTATCTACGTTATCATATTCTGGGGGAACAACGATCACACCATTTTTATCAATGTAACCATATTTCATGCCTCCATTGGCGGTTTCTTTGGAAACCATCGCAAGGCCTTCAGAAAAGCTGCCTGCATCATCATATTCTAGTGGCACAACGATTTTCCCGGCTTTGTCGACAAATCCGTGCTTCTTTTTCTCGATGGAATCATTTCTAACTACCAGTGCGCAGCCTTCAGAAAAGCTATATGCATAATCATACTCCAAAGGAATGACGACTTTACCGGTTTTGTCGATAAAACCATACTTCTTTCCAGCAGCATCTTCTTTGCACACATTTGCAAGTCCTTCGGAAAAGTTTCCTGCGTAGTCGTATTCCAATGGCACAATTATCTCTCCGTTCTCGTCAATAAAGCCGTATTTTTTGTCTCCATTGGTATCATACTGAGCTACCGCTGCAAGGCCTTCCGAAAAACTATCAGCGTCATCATAATTTAGTGCGATAGTAACATCGCCAGTCTCATCAATAAAGCCATACTTCCTATCTCTATGGACATCGTATTTCCATACCAATGCATGGCCCTCGGAAAAGCCATTTATACCGTCGTATTTTATTTTTTTACCAGTACGCCTTTCAACAACACTATCATCCATTAGAACCAAACAATCCAACTCAGGGATATACTGCGCTGGCTCACTATTCAAGGCTAACCATGTAATCTCGATTCCCAGTGTATCCTGCGTCTCTGCTGTGGCCAATGCCGATAGCGACAGCTGCAGTACTAAAAACACAGACAGCAGGATAGAAGCTGCTCGTTTCATTGATCTGCACACCTCTCTGTTCATTTTCAAATAGTTCTTAGTTTTGAATAGGATGATTTGCCCGCTTCCTTGCCACAGATGACCAAACATGAGATGAACGCCAACTTATCCGTTAACAACAAATGGAGACGTTCCCTACTTCACCCTATAATTGGAATAATCCAGCGGCATCCAGTAAGAACGAGCGCAGTCCTCGCAGAGAACAGAGTCCTTACTCCCACTATAGGTATAGTATGCCTTGCGTGTTTCCGTTCCACATTGAGAACAGGTATACTTTTTGCCGCAGGCCGTTAAAGAGAGCACGAGCGCCAAAGCAAGTGCCAGCAGAAGAAGCTGTTTTTTCATTTTGTCCCTCCGTTACGCCCACAGGCCGCAGTTACCAAGGGCAGCGCGGTAGTAACCGTATTCATCGGTTCCCCATGTTCCAGTGCCGAAAATATTCCAGTCATCATTTCTGCATTTGATTGTCATCTCCAAGACGCCAGTCAAATCAACATTGAACGGAATCGGGTCAATCCCTGCCCCAACCTCTGCGGAGTAAAGGAGTTCCCCATCCCCATATATCTCGAGCATATTTATTTGGGAACTGCTTCTATAAGAATACTCTTGAAAGAAAGTTCCGCTGATTGCGCTGTACTGTCCGTTGAGTTTATAAACAGTCTCGCTCGCATATCCAACACTCGTAACTGTGTGTTCATATGTATTTCCGAGATTGTCTTGTAAGCCATCTTTTGCCCGTATTTTCCCGCCCTTTGTTGAAAAGTAATCCAGCTCATCCAGCCAGACTGCGGGCTTGTCGCTGGAGTGCTTGCCAACATAAACGCTGAGTGTCTTTCCATCCCACTGGATCGGCTTTCCAAACGCCTTGCTCAGAGCGCGCACGGGCAGATAGGTCGTGCCATTGTAGCTGAACACCTCGACAGGATTTCCGTGCTCGTCCTGCGGCTCGATCTTCACATCGTCGACATAGACGTTCACGCCAGTATAGACCTGTATGGTCTTTCCGACCAGCGCACCGAGCGCAGGCTCGGTCAAGGTAAGGAGCATCAGGGTACAGAGAATGCCGGAGAGAAAATACTTTGCTTTTTGCATACGTTTCATGGTAGCTTTCCTTTCTGAAATAAATTTTTGTTTCTGCCATCAGCAGGTGTTGTTCAGTAAGCGTATGGAACTGCGACATTGGGATAGTTTCCGTAGGTCGCAAAAAGGTTGGTCCCACTGCCATTCGGATCAAACATATAAACGGTGCCGTTCTCTACACAGTCCACAGCGACATAGCGCAATCCCCACGGTGAGGAGTCCGGAATTTGAACGATGACCTGATATCCCTTGTCAACAGCCTGACGAATTAGATTGACCTTTTGCTCTATTGAGAGGGACCTGCTTTTCATATCTACATCTGGCTGTTCTGTAAAGCCTGGAACGGCGGAGGATACCTTGTCCCATACCAGCGTGCCACTGGAAGTCAGACCGCCGACCGCCTTTAGTGCGGTCACGAGGTCCGCCGGTGTATAGGATTCAGAAGTCACGCCGCAATCCGCCATTGCAATCGCCAGCGATACCACCAGCCCGCCGCTGCCGCCTATCGTGGCACCGCCGCCAAGGGAAACGCTTGACCAGCGGCTATCCGAGTTCTTCCACATTTGGTACGCAGGCACAGACGGAGTGACGACCGCTGAAGCCGGAGGCTCGGTCGGAATGGCAGGCGGGTTACAGATCGTACATTCACTGCGATACGTCGTATCCTCAGTCGTTTCCTTAAAGCTGCATAAGCCGCAAATGCGGTAAATATAGTGCGGATGCTTTTCCTCACTGTAAGATTTGAATTGATGCTGGCACACAGCAGCAACGTCCTCGGAGTAGAGCCAATCGCCATCCGCTGTCTTATACCATTTGTTGTCATAGTGATTTACTGCTGAAGCAACAATCGTAACAACCGTATCCTTTGCCAAACGCCGCGTCGTAGTCTGCGCTGCGTAAGGCAGAGTCTTCAGGTTAATGTCCTTTAGTATCTTTGCCTGAAACGCCTCGTTGGTCAACGTCAATGAATAGGACTTGCCGCAAAGACTGCAAACGCCCTTGTCGTCAAACCGATGCTCGCATTCCTTCTTCATGGGTTTCGTATAGGTAAATTCACTCCATGGTGAATACCCTGCCGCATTTACCGCTCGGACACGGTAGTCATACGAATCATAGTCTGCAAGTCCGGTCGAGATATAAGAGGTCGCCGTCTTTGTCTTATAGTCCGAGTCTGCTTTCCAGTTAATTCCGCTGCGACGATATTGGACCTCATAATACGCTGCACCGTTAACTTCGTTCCACGAAATGCTTGCCGTATCAGATTTGTCTTGCTTTGCAGAAAGGCCTGACGGCGCTTGCGGAAGTTTGGGCTTTTGCTCCGCAACATCGCCGGAATAGAGCCAATCTCCGGCAGATGTCTTATACCACTTATTCCCGTAGTGGTTTAGTGCGGAGGCAACAATGGAAACTGGCATTCCACTCGTCAAGGTTCGCACTGTAGTTTGTGCCGCGTACGGGGAGGACTTTAAATTTATCTGCTTCAAAGTAGTTGCACTAAACGTATCAGCAGATACATTGAGTGCATAGGCTTCGCCGCACAGTGTACAAATTCCTTTGTTGCTATATTCGTGCTTACAGGTCGTTGTACTGATAGCAGAATCTATGTAATGAGCGACCCAGCCCGATTTATCAGTACCCTCCGATAATAATCGACCGGAAACCCGTTTTTTAAGATTGCCTCTTGACACGCTATTATCATAAGTGACCCTATTTGTTCCTGCTGGAGAATTCGCATGACAGTAATAAATCGTGTCACCGTCGATTCCGGTAATGAAGATTGAATGGTACCAATATCTTACTACATCTCCTACACAAAGATTATCTACGGCAGTGCCACCATAGGTTATGCTCCAACCATCGTTTACTCCTGCGGCAGACATGGACTTTGTAGGATAGGATCCCCAAATATATATAGCCAATTCGTTCGCGTATCCAAAGCACTCGTAACCGCCCGTAAGGCTCGGATTATTTTGATATATTGAGTTATGTGCATATTTTTCAGCTTTGAAAGACGCAAGCTTCGAATTAAATTCTGCCGCATCAACATTTACCGCATTTGCCGGAGTTATCAGACCTGTCAATGCGGAAAGAGAAATACAAATAGAGAGGGCAACAGCCGCCAATCGTTTTGTAATTTTCATAGGTCCCCCTAATTTATAAGAAAAGGTTTGAAATCATAACCGCAACGTTTGCCCGTGTTATTGGAGCATTTGGTGTTTCGTCAACTCCTGCGAGCAAGCCCAATCCATTCGCTACATCAACATAGCCATCAGGCCAACCGCCAGCATCAAGTGCAGCATCACTATAACCAGCGGCACAAACGACCATCTTAATTGCCTGCTCATAGGTGACCATATCGCTCGGGCCATATTGCCCATCACCATAACCGCTAATAATGCCGCTCTTTACAGCCCAATCAACATACCCTGACGCCCAGTGATTGCTCGGTACATCGCTGAAAGTAGCCTCTACCTTTTTTGATATCTCGTTTTCTCCGCCAACTGTCCGGCAGACAACTGCCGCGAACTCCGCGCGTGTGATTCCGGCATTTGGGTTAAAGTTCCCGTTAGCATCACCGTTAAAAATGCCGTACTCTTTCATTAGGCTCACTGCCTCCGCATACGGAGCAGCATCAGGAACATCGGTAAATGATGTGCCTGCGTATGCAGGTATGGTCAACTGGCATATAATAAGCATCAATCCCATCCATTTAGCAAATTCTTTTTTCATACGCGGTATTCCTCCTAATGTTGCAGATTAACATAGAAAAATCCGAAAGGTGTACTTTTACAAACCCCAAAATGCCATGTAAAAAAACAATCAAATGATATTGCGCATTCAATAGATTTCTTATATAATGTCACCAATCACAGAGCTGTGTTCCAATTTGTAAAAGTACGCCTTTACAAATTTAGGACATGATTTGTTTAAGCCACATTTTCAAATTTTCTCGCCTTTCCATAGAATGTGCCGACTGGCATATTGCAGGCTGCCGCCGCCTGTTTCAAGGTCAATTTTTTGTTGCGCCATGCTTTGTGTACCTCATAGAAATTACCCGGCAAGGGCAATGGCGGTCTGCCAAATTTCACGCCTTTCGCTTTCGCCGCCGCGATCCCCTCCGCCTGCCGCTGACGGATATTGGTGCGCTCGTTTTCGGCAACAAACGACAGCACTTGCAGTACAATATCGCTGAGGAAGGTTCCCATCAGGTCTTTGCCTCGTCGGGTGTCTAACAAGGGCATATCCAGCACCACAATGTCTATTCCTTTGTCCTTGGTCAATATCCGCCATTGCTCTAGGATTTCCGCGTAGTTGCGCCCCAGACGGTCGATGCTCTTGATGTAGAGCAGATCGTCTTTTTTCAGTTTTCGCAGCAACTTCTTGTACTGCGGTCGATTAAAGTCCTTGCCGGACTGCTTATCCATGTAGACATTCTTCTCCGGTATACCGACTCCCCGCAAGGCAATGACCTGCCGGTCCTCGTTCTGTTCTCGTGTGCTGACACGGATGTAGCCGTAGATTGTTCCACCGATAGCCGTCACCCCCACTTCTGCTGCACGACATTGCAGTAGCACACGATGGCATATTGAAAATATGTGCTTTCGACTTCTTCCCGAAAAACTTTGAGTTTCCCACTGTCCATAGCATTTGCTCCTCCCTTTGTTCGTACCAAGATAATTATAATGCATTTACCGATAACGGCTGTATCGTCCGCCTCCCCGCAGCCGCCCGCCGAAGGCAGGGCGGTCGGCTGGCGAGACCGCGCAAAAATACGAGACTGCCACGGGGCGAAACTATGCTCGCGTCACTTCTGACGCTCGCATGGTTTCGCCCCCTTTCGGCCGTTCTGTTCGGCGCGTCTGCCGGGGGTGATGCACCTCACAGAACCCCTCCGCAGCGACGCCCTTTGCCGTCTGCCTTTCGCTGCACATCGGAGCACATTGCGGTCCAAGAGCGCGGGTTACCGGCTGATCTCCGTCTTGCGCCATGAACTTTTTCAAAGCTCATGATTTTACCTGTTTTTCGTCCAAGACCTGTCGGCTCTAATCTGCACTGATCTGTTTATCATCCGAAATGTGGAGGATTGTGACGCCTTTTTCACCCCACCGTCCGACCACCGAAAAGGCCATGTGCTCCATATCATCGTCACGGAAAAAGATGCCCTTCAGGTTATTGAGAATAACTTGGATCGCCCGGTTGGAGGTATCCCACACCCGCGCATTATTGCTGCCCCTCGGCGTGACGATCTCGATCTCCACGAAGGCCTTTTCAAAATACGGCAGCGGTTCCTGCGCTGCCGCGTCGGAGATCGCCACATGGAGCATGGCCTTCCAATGCTCCTCGACCGCCTCCGTCAGCTTCTTCATTGAGGGCAGCGGCTCGCCGATCTTTAAGGTCACGATGCCGTTCCTATTTTCCCCGCCGCTGTGCTGTTGAGCAAGGGTCCGCTGTTCCTGCGCTGCCGGGCCGTCGAAGGCTTCCATGTCGTAGATCACGGCCAACTCCTGACTCTCCAGCCGCTGCGTCAGCTCATACATTCGCTGTAACTGCTTTGGCGTGGGCGCACCTTTTTCCGGCAGGCATCTACTGATCTCCTCAAGCGTCTTTTTTAGATCGATATACATAAACGGTCAACCCCTTCAGGTCGAGCAGCTCCGGATACATCCCCGCGATGGGAAGATCCTCCGGCCAGATGCAAAGCTCCAATGTGATCTTCGGCCAATATGCCTTTTCCTCGCTCTCTTCTCCCAGATAGGCCTTTGCCGCAGAGAAGAAGCGGACAAACTTCAATAGATCGCAGGCGGGGTTCACGAACAGGCGGCGGGAATGCATCTCAATATCTCCAATCCCCTGGCTTCCTAAAAGCGTCCCGCTGTTTTTCACGCATAATGTTTGAAGATACCGTTCCTCCTCCAAGATCCTTTGCAGGCTGGCGGGCAGCGTTTCCGGCGTCGTCAGATAAACGTGCTCATACTGTGCCTTGAGCTTGATGGGTGAGCGGGACCACTTGACGGGACGATTTCGCTCCGCGCAGTCCTCCCGAAGAAGCTGGCGGCGGTTCCACATCGTCTGCCGGATGATGTTCCGCGCAGCTTTGAGCCTCACGCCCTCCCGACAGACCAGCAGCATCCCCGTTGCCTTCGTCTCGTAGTAGCCATACCGCGTGTAGAACAGGGAGCCCTCCGCACGCACCTGCCATTCCATTGCGCCGTCCCCGATGTCGTAGACGGCCAGACGATGCTTTCCAGCCATCAGCATTCCGGTAAATCGTGTGGTGGACAGAATGCCCGGCGCAATTTTCCGCCAGCAGGCGGACGGGATAAAATATGGTACATCCCATTCCTGCCGCGCCGCAGAGACGAGGATACCGCTCCTCTCCATCAGCGCCGCCATGCGGGATACCTCCATGATCCTCTGCCTTGTCTGCTCACCGCCTCCGGCGGAGAGCAGCGGCTCAAGCTCAGGAAACATCGCCCGCCCCTTTGCCAGAATAGACACGCAGCCGCGCTTATCCTTGGAAACATATCGGTTTTTCGTCAGCGGCCGGAAGGCGTAGGACAGCGCCGTGCGGTCGCTGTTGCCATCGTTGTTGAGCATATCAAGGCAGGACGGATAATCCAGCAGATTGAACCGCGCCAGATGCCGCAGCAGTTTTAATTGATTTTCATTCAGCATAAATTACACGCTCCTTTTGTAAGAAAGTTCGGGCGGCATGGAAGCAGCTTTTCTCTAAAAGCCGTTTCCGTGCCGCCCGACATGGTTTGTTGACAGCCCCTCACAAGACGATCACCACCCTTGTAATATGTTCTTTCTAAGTTTTAAGCATCTGTTCCTTCACAGCTCAGGTATCGGATCAACGGCTCCGTGTAGATACGAATATACCTTTGTCTAGTGCCGATGTTGGCTCCAATGGAAGCGAAGGGCTCGCGTCCCTCCGCGATCAGCCACGAAAGCTGACGCGGTGACACACCGAAGAAAGCCGCGGCAACCTTCAGCGGCACATGGTTGGGATATTCCTGCCGTAGTTTATTTGCTGTTTTCTTGTCCATGTGTAATACCTCCTTTCTCCGTGCGCCACTTCTCAAAGGCCGCAGCATTCTCAGCTTTGTCATAAAACCGAAGGACAGCTTCCAAAAATGTGGCACACAGCAATTTTTGCTCTACTCTGGGAATTGCGCTTGGAATGATCCGAACGACAGTCTTAGGTTATCACCCCTCTCCAGCAATCAACCAAACGGTTACTATTCGATCGAAAAGAAGGTTATTGGTTGATTGTTGACGATCACAGTATATCTGACCATGTTCCGATAGTCAACCGCTTGGTAATATGTTCTGCGTTTTTGACAAAACAAATTGACAACGGTGATTTTATGTGCTTTAATGGGGATAACGATACCAAAAAGGAGGCTCGGCTATGGATGCGGAAATGGAGAAGATCAAGCAGCTATACCCCGGATATGAGGACGTTGAATTGCCCCCAACCAGCTTTGGAGCACGATTGCGGCAGATTCGCAAGGAGCTTGGCGAAACGCAGGACGAGTTTGCGGCGCGGATCGGGACCTCCAAGCAGGTGCTCAGCCGGTATGAAAGCGGGCAGCGCATTCCAAAAATTTCCCTGGCAGAGAAATATTCCAAGGCACTTGGCGTATCTGTGGATTATCTGATGGGGGAATGCGTGCAGGAGACGGCTTTTGAAACAATATGCACACAAAGTGAAAAGCCTTTTTATAAGATATTCATTGATGTTACAGTAGAGATGGGGCTGCTGATCCCGGATATTGTTCGTATCACCGGCCTGACGGATCGGCAGGTGCGGACCATTATCTTCCGAAGGATGAAGGAGGCCCCGCTCCCCATTGCTTTACAACTCTCAAGGACATTGGACGTGCCGTTGGAGGTATGGACGGGCAACGAGGAGTATAAAGCGGCTGCGATATCCATGGAAGCCCGCGAGGTGGCAAAGGCTTATGACAGGGCCGATGAGAAAAGCAGGGAGATCGTCCGCCTGGCTGTCGGTCTGCCGCCGATGGCAAAGGAGCGGATATGGGAATGAATGCAGTTGTTTATGCCCGCTATTCCAGTCATCGGCAGGGTGAGCAATCCATCGAGGGCCAGCTTGCGGAGGCGCGGAAATACGCTGAGGCGCACGGCCTTACCATCCTTCACGAATACTGCGACAGAGCACAGACGGGGAAAAATGACGACAGAGAGCAGTTTCAGCGCATGCTTGCGGATGCCGCAAAGCATGGCTTCGATGCGCTGATTGTCTGGAAAACTGACCGCATCGGGCGCAACAAGGAGGAAATTGCGCTTAATAAGTATCATCTCAAAAAGAACGGCGTTAAGATCCACTATATTGCCGAAACGATCCCCGATACGCCGGAGGGCATTATTCTGGAGGCGGTCATTGAGGGAATGGCGGCCTATTACTCTGAGCAGCTCTCTCAAAATGTGCGGCGTGGGATGCTAACCAGTGCGAGTAAGGCGCAGTTCACCGGAGGGAAACCACCTTTGGGGTATACGACCGATACAAATAAAAACTATGTGATAGACCCTGCAACCGCGCCGGTCGTGAAGCTCATTTTTGATCTCTATGCGGCGGGAAAATCGGTAACGGAGATTATACGGACACTGAACGAAAAAGGGTTGCGGACCGCACACAATCGACCATTTGGGCATAATAGTCTGCGCACCATTTTGAAAAATGAAAAATATATCGGTATCTATGCCTATAAAAATGATATCCGCATGGAGGGTGTTATTTCACCGATTATAGAAGAGGATACATTTTACAAGGTGCAGGAAATGCTGAGATACAACCAGAAAGCAGCGGCTCACAAGAACTCCAAGACCGATTACCTGCTGACGGAGAAGCTATTCTGCGGCAAGTGTGGACAAATGATGGTCGGTGTCAGCGGCACGAGCAAGACTGGCACACGGCATCATTACTATTGCTGCACGCAGCAGAGGAAGAAGCTATGCGACAAAAAGCTGGTCCGTCAGGTATGGATTGAAAGCCTTGTGTTGGAATATGTAGTTGCTCTTGTCCATGATAAGGAGCTGCTGGAATTTATTGCCGAAAGCACATGGCAGTATTATCTGTCGCAGAATACAGAAACTTCCTATACGGCGTCGCTCCGCAGTGCGCTGAATGAGGTAGAAAGCTCTACCGCTAATCTCATTAAGGCGATGGAGGCCGGTATCTTTAATGAAGCGACCAAAAAGCGCATGAACGAGTTGAATGTCCGGCGGCAGGAGCTTCAGGATGCCTTGGCTGCCGCAAAGCTGAAAGAGGACATGGGCTTGAAAAAGGAGCACATTCTTTATTTCCTGTACAGGTTTGCCGAGATGGACTACTCCGATATTGAATGCCAGAAGCGGCTCATTAAAACTTTCGTTAATTCGGTGTTTGTCTATGATGATAAGGTCGTGCTGACATTCAACTATTCCGGCGATGACCGCGCCATCACTCTCCATGAAATTGACGCTGGATTACGGCAGGGCGTTCGCCTGTCTCGCGGTGCGGCGTACCAAAAGTCCTCGAA
>ERZ791919.2127-NODE-2127-length-14835-cov-7.862652_pt1 | contig 14835 bp, 14 predicted proteins | sample MGYA00510137_ERZ791919 | MGnify/ENA primary metagenome ERZ791919 (study PRJEB30046, sample SAMN00792059) | human gut metagenome | study: EMG produced TPA metagenomics assembly of the A metagenome-wide association study of gut microbiota in type 2...
GCTCGCGAGGGGTAAGGCTACCCAGGTATAGGATGGCAGGCTGGGAAATAACCTCCCCCTCGCTCGCGAGGGGTAAGGGGTGTGTATTATTATAAGCCATAGGGGCTGGAGCAGGAGCAGGGGCAGGGGCAGGGCTCAAATCATCGTCGAACGGTCGTTCAACGGTCGTTAACGGTCGTTCGACGACCGTTCGAGCCTCGTTGACGACCGTTGTCTGGTCGTTGTCCGCGCCCTGAGCGTCGCCACCGGCCCGTCGGCATCCCCTGATCATCCCGTCGATGACGGCCCAACGGTCGTTGGATGTCCGCAAGGCTTCGTAGTCCCGCTTGCTGACGCCCCGGATACCGGCGCCGACCAGCGCCAGGTATTCGTCAGGGAAGACCTTCGCCATGCGCGACAGGCGGGAGGCATCGGAGCGCGACTCACCGGCCGCGGCCCAGGCGTTGTTCTCCTGCCAGTCATGCAGGCGCAGCCCGCCTTCGTCCTCGTCCAGAAAACCGACGCTCTTCAGCGTGGGCACGAGCGTGCCTTCCTCGCCGCACCAGTCCACGGCCAGCTCGATGTCCTCGTCTTCCATGCCGGACAGATCGCCGTCAGGACGCACCCGCGCCGCATAGGCCCAAAGCTGGAGCAGCGCCACGACGCCCTCGTAGCCCAGGCGCCTCCTGAGCTTCTTGGTCTTGTGATGGGCGAAAAAATCGACGGATACGCGAAAATCGGAGTTCATCCTCACTTCCCCCAGCGCCATCCGGCGTAGCTCTCGAAGCCGTCGAACAGCTTGCGCACCGCCGGCGGGCATTCGGATTCCAGCACCCAGGTCTCGGCAAAGCTGACCTCGTCCAGTTCCAGCACCTCCCCCGTACCCGGCAGGATGATCTGCCATCTGTGCCGGGGCAGCGGCGCCGCGTAGGCGCGCTGGTACGGCATGGTCACCGTGATGGCCCTCTGGGCCCTCATGGGCAGTTCCTTCTTCATCGTGCCTCCCGTACATGGAAGCGGCGCTTCTCCCGCCGCTTCCGGCTCTGTGATTTCTGGATGCGCCGCTTGGGGTTGCGGCGCGGTGTGCGCCATGCCGTGATGACCATGCCGTCACGGCTCACCACCACCCGCAGGCGGCCCCGGGCCCAGGTGCCCGTGCCCTCCCCTTCCGCCACCAGCACGCCCTGCTCCAGGGCCTGCTCCACATGCAGCGCCGTGATGCCCCTCTCCAGGCACCGCCGCACGGCATGGCCGGAAAAACAGCGGATGGCTCGTGTCGTACAGGTATCCGTCATGTATTACGTCTCGTCCTTTTGTGTTGCAGACCTGTCCCGCCCGCTGTCGTATCCTTCCAGCATGCCGGGGTTGCATTCGAGGATGGCCAGATACGTCTCCAGCGCCTTCACGATGACACCGGAGCGCGTCACCTCGTTGCCGGTGGCGGCGATCACGTCGAACAGGCGGTCGTAAAGCGGCTGTGGCAGCCGCAGGGAAAAGGATTCGCTGCGGGGCATGTGTTCCCTCCCGGCCACAGCAAAGCGCTCACAGGGCCGCCTTGGCGGATGGCGACGGGCCCGCGGCGAGGTCAGGTCGAAGAGGAGGACAAGGGGATTCCGGGGGATAGACGAAAGGCCAGAGCTTCAGCAGCGACGTCCCGGAAATCCCCCGTCTTCCAGAAAGCAGATTGCTGATGGTTCCTTGGGACACGCCAAATTCCCGCGTGATGTCCTGCTGGACATAGCCTGTCCGTTCCATGGCCAGCTTCAGGTCACGGCGAAATGCGTCAAGAGTAAGGGGGATAGTCTTCATGAAAATATTTTATTTCATAAGAAAATAACAGGCAACGATATTTTATTTTGAAAATATGACAAATGAAATATTTTCTGGCAGGAAGGATATATGGAAAGCGGAAACTATTTGCGAAGCATCATCGCCGGATTGAAGGGCAAGAAGTTCGAGACCTACAGGGACCTTGCCCAAATGGCCAATGTCAACCAGGGCAATCTCTCTTCATTCATGAAACCGGACGGGGATCCAAAACGCCGGGAGACCATGACATTCGATTCCGCGTGGAAGATCCTGAACGCGCTTGGGCTCAAGCTTCCCACACTGGAACAGCAAGAGGCCACCATCCGCCGCCCGGCGCCCAATGCCCCTGTGGAAAGGGCCGACGCGGACGGCAGCGTGGCCATCCATGTCTATGCCTTGGCAGGCGCGGGCCCGGCCTTCGATCTGGAAGAAAACGATCCTCTGGCCACCATCCGCGTCCCCCTGGAATATGCCATGCAGTGCGATTCCGCCCTGCTGGTCAAAGGGGACAGCATGGCCTGGACCATCAAAAGCGGGGGCGTCGTGGGCGTCATCCGCCGGAACTTCGACTTCGTTTCCGGGGAAGTCTACGCCGTCCGCCTGCCGTATGAAGGGCTCTCCATCAAGCGCGTCATCGTGGATGCCGCCAGCGGGGAATACATCATCCGCTCCGACAATCCCGACAAGGAAAAGTACCCGGACCGCCGTCTGTCCATCACGGAATATGCCGACATCATCCTGGGCCGTGTGGTCTGGGTCTGGCAGGCGGTGTAACCAAACTATTTTTAGAGGTTGAAATGGCTAGAAGATCTGCGCTTGTAATCGCGGGAGTGAATATTGCAGCTGAACCTCCCCACTCTCCTAAATTGTATGAAAATCTGATAGCATATATAAAAGATAATAAAATTACTGGCATATTTGGAAATGAAAGATTAGAAATAGAATATTTTTCTGTCGACCGTGAAACTAATATTATAGATGGAACATTTTCACGCTATTCCTATATAGACCCCAAAAAACCTTGGTGGGATTCAAATAAGGGAGAAAAAATACTAGATGAGCAAGGGAATCCCATCCCTCAAGTCGATGAAGGAAAAGGTCCTAATCAGAAAAGTATTCTATTTTCGTTCAATTTAAATAATCATAAGCTACTTATTGACGAAAAAAATATAACGATAAATTCTTTTCAAAGGGCATTGGATAGCATACTGTGCAATGAAGATATCGTAAAAGAATTTGGCACTATCAATGTGACAAAAATTCCCAGCCAGGATGTTGTTGAATATATATTGTCAATATGTAAATTGGAAAAAATACATTTTAAACTTACAATTCCTAATCCTGATTTAACTAGTGATCCTCAGTTAGAGGCAGAAATTTTTCAGAGATTTCAAAATATAAAAGCAGGGGCTGTCGAGGGGGTTATTACATCTCAAAAACATGAAGATATCGTCCCTGATAAAAAATTAAAGGCTACGCTTTTTGTCGCATCTCGAAATGGTTTTGTAGAGACAAAGGGCAAAGACGAAAACGGAGAGAAAGATGAGAGGTCTACGCGAGAACATCCTAAGCGTAAAAGGACAACTTATAAGGCTTCTTTGTCTCGTGCAAAAGTTTTTTCCGAATTTGTTCGAAGCCTATTCCAATCTTTTTAAAGAATTAAATAAGCTATGGCTGGTATATGGTCGAAGAAAGGCTATCTTTGTATCTCCGTTTCTACACATTTCTTTTTTTATTTCATTGTTAATTATTGCTTTTAAAAATGATGAATATAAATGGTATAATATATGCACGGCCTGCCTTCCAAGTATTTTAGGTATGTCAATAACGGGATATGCCCTTATTTTAAATTTAGGAAGTGATAAATTTAGAGATGTTATACGTGGAGCATCTGATAGCTGGAGAGATAAGCCCTCTCCATTCATGATAGCAAGTAGCTCTTTTGCATATTTCCTAATTATTCAAGCTACCACACTGATTTTTGCTATAATATGTTCTGCAATGGAGCTAACGAATGTTTTTGTGACGCTTATTGGGACTACATTTCTTATATATTCTATATCTTTGACTGTTGCGTCAATTTTGAATACTTTTTTTCTATCTCGTTTATACGATAAGATGCCCAAATAAGGCTTTAAAAATTTTTGAAACAATTAGTGCCGTGGGATTGGCTTATATTCCCGCCCCACTTCGGGCGGGATTTTTTTTGCGCCTCATCATTTTCTTTTGAAAATATTTTTCTTGCCATATTTTTTCGATTGAAATATTATAGCCTCACGAACACCGGGAAGGCCGGGAACACGGGCCACGGCCCAGAGTACCACACGCCTCCCCCGGTGGACGTTCCCCACAAGTACCGAGCTCGGCAAGCCGCAAGCCTTTGGGAGCGGGAAAGCACGCGACGGCAGGGAAGGGGAAACGAGGTTGGCCCGGGAGAAGGGGCCCCCGCAAGAATGGCCGTGTGCGACACGGCAGGCCGAAAGGCGGCGGGCGGTGGCGACGAGAGCGCCGCACGGGTGGACGCCAGTTGTGAGCAGCCCGTGAAACCAGGACTCTTTCTGACTTCACACCGCCCCCGGGTGACCGGGGACGGGAATGGAACCGGAAATCCTCAAGTTCTACTTCAAAAAAAGGACATGGCCATGTCATTGAATCCGCAATCCCTCGGTAACGCCCAGGAAATGCAGGAAAGCGAATCAACACGCCGTGCGCGTGTGGCTAAGGCTGCTCTTTCTCAAAGACGTGCTTATGAAGCGAGTCGTACTCATCCATCACCAAAGCCTCTGCCTCCTCATGGGCATGTCGAATCTCGTCCTCAGTCAGAGGACGCTCCATCTGTAACCTCTTGAAAATACAGTTTAGATAGCCTGCACACACACTCAATCCCGCAGCATTCAAGCTCCAGTTATGCTGCAATTCATTATCTGCACTCATGGAATTGCTCCTGATGAAAGGTCGTTGGATCTCCTTTTCTATCAGGAGGCCCGGCACTGGGGCAACCTGAGGCCGGGCTTTTCTTTCCTCTCCTCTGACCGGCAGCGACAGTTACCCTACCCTGTCGTTGCCGGGACTGGGGCCGCGACAAGGCTGCCTGTGTGAACTGGCAAAGGCTGTTTTCACTTCGTCGCGGCCGGGCCGTGGCCATCGGGGCCACGGCCTTTTTACAGCCACGCAGACTACTGCTTCACAGACCTACGCTCTCCACTTTCCCGGCGGGCAGCAGCAAGCGAGACCCGCAATTCATGCACACCTCGGTGCCAGGCATCTGTATACTCGTCCTGCGTCAGCGGGCGGTTCTTTTGTCCCTGCTCAACGACGACGCTCAGGTAGGCGGCAAGGATCTCCAAAGCAGCACAAAGATGGGTGTGGGAATAGGACATTCGACCTCCAGCGGTAAGTTTTTTGATCCCCAGCTAGAGGAACAAATCCTTCAGCTCGGGTCATTTCGTCAACTTTCCGGCAGGAAATTTTCCATGCTGTGCTTCCCCTGCCGGGGGCCGTCAGCATGGTGCCGGCGGCCCTTGTCGCTCCACAGGGCCCGCGAAGCTCGCGGGCTCGCATGGAGCAGCAGGCCAGATGGTGCGCCCCTCCCTGCGTATGCCGGGGGCGTGTCCTGTCACGCTGCGGGCCGCTTCCATCGGGGAGGCGGCCTTTCTTTTTCCCTCTGCTCCCGCTCCCCGTGGAGATCCCGGCAAAAGCCGCTGATAGCCGGGCCAGCGCGACCGAAAGGCGGCCCGCCGGGCCGTGCCCGTTACGACGAAGGAAGTTACGGGCATCGACAGCAGAGCGTAACGGGGCGGCGCTTCATGTGTTTTGCGTCGTCAGCCATGTCACCCCACAGCGGCAAACGCCCGGCGGTACCCCTTTCCCCGCCGGGCGTCATTTTTTCTCAAGGAGTATCCCATGCGCGAAGATGAAAAATCCTTCTGGCAAGAGGTGCGGGAGGAGCTCTCCCCCCGCCGCAACCCTATCGGCTGGGCCTGCGTCCTGATCATCCTCGGCATGTTCTGCCTGGTCGGCTATTTCGATCACCCCGCCGGGCCGGTCATGCGCCCGGCCATCATCGTCAGCAAATAGGGGCGGCGTCCATGTGCTACAATAGCTGCCCCTGGTTCGAGCCGTGGGTGGAGCGCTGCCGCAAGCCACGCGGCGAACGCTGCTGGGAAGAGATCCAGGATGAGGAAGAGCGCCTGCACGCGCTCGTGGAAGAAGACAGTAGGGCTGGACAAGCCCGTCCGCGTCTTCGCCCACTGGGATGATGACGATGGCGGAGGCTGCGGACAGGCATGGACAAAGACACCGCCCCACTTGGGCGCGGATGCCCGCTGGTGGATCTGGATAAACGGCCCGCGCCTGGTGCGCTGCGAAGACGTACGCGTGCTGACGCGGGAAGAGCTGCGGCAACTTACCGGCAAGTGAGCATCACCAACGAAAGCAGGCCGTTGCCTTCGCGTCGTGCGGGGCAGCGGCCTGTTGGGCAAATAAACGTCGAGCGTTGTGTCAACTCAAAGCCCGTTTTTTGAGCAACAAACATCCTTGCTGCTCATCCATGTGACACAAGCGAAACGCCCCTTCTAGGCGTCGTCGTGGCGTGGCGGCCACGGCCTGATGAGCAGCCGGGGAAAAACGCATGAGCGCATATTATAACGAGATCGACCCGTTCGCTGCCCAGTGGCTGCGCGAGCTTATCAAGGCCGGGCATATCGCACCCGGCGAGGTCGATACAAGGAGCATAGAGAATGTCGCAGCAGATGATCTTGCCGGGTTTACCCAGTGCCATTTCTTTGCGGGCATCGGGACATGGTCATACGCCTTGCGCTGCGCAGGATGGCCGGATGACCGCCCCGTCTGGACAGGATCCTGTCCCTGCCAGCCTTTCAGCGCGGCAGGCAAAAGAAAAGGGACTGCTGACGAGCGGCACCTGTGGCCCGCCTTCTTCCGTCTCATCAGCCAGTGCCGCCCTGACGGCATTTTTGGCGAGCAGGTTGCAAGCCCTGACGGCCTTGCATGGCTCGACATTATATCGTCTGACCTGGAAGCAGCGCACTACGCCTGCGGGGCGGTCGATACCTGCGCTGCGGGCTTCGGTGCCCCGCACATCAGACAACGGCTGTACTGGGTGGCCGACGCCTCGTTCAGTAGCCGCTGGACCAGATTTTGCGATTGCAATGAGAAAAAACAGCGGGGGCATGTCATTACAGACAACAGCGCAACTTGCGGGCCGGGTAACACCGTCGGCAAGGGACTGGAAGGATACGCCGGGCATGGCGACGGAGAGGCCGGACGGCAGAAACAGGACAGATCAACTTCCACGGCAGGCAGCAACGGCGTCCCCCTGCCGACTGACGGTTTCTGGCAAAATGCTGACTGGCTTCTGTGCCGGGATGGAAAGTGGCGGCCAGTTGAACCCGGCTCTTGCCCGCTGGCTCATGGGACTACCGCCAGAGTGGGACGACTGCGGGGCTATGGTAACGCCATCGTCGCGCCGCAGGCAGCCGCGTTCATAGCGGTTTTTCTGTTATCACTGCACAAATCAGCCATAAGACATTCCAAGGCATGCAGTCCGCCATTGAGTCCAATGCTTGCGTGGCCGCCCTTTGGGCGGCCTTTTTTATTGCCCAAGGAGGGCCACCATGACCGACCGCCTCACCGGCAAAGAGAGGGTGCCATGCTTTCCGCCCAAGAAGTAGCAAAAGCCTTGTCAGTATCCGTCAACTGGGTTTACAGGCACAAAAACGCGCTGCGCGGGTCCAGCCCGCTCCGGGGTGTGCCCTGTCCTTCTCGGAAAACATCATCCAAAAAATCAAAGAAGGCTCTTATGGCATACCAACTGAAAAACGGCCGCTGGCGGGCAGTCAAAATGATCGCCGGACAGCGAAAGACACGAAAGCAGAGGCCAGAAAATGGGAGGCAGAGCAAGACGCCGCGTTGTGGCAGGCCCAGACAAATACAATCTGCTTGCTTGATGCCCTGACCGGATACTTGGACTACTCACAGGCCAAGCACCACGAGAAGACCTTCATGGCCAAGAAATACGCGGCAAGGTGTCTCCTCTCCTATCTCAGGAAGAACGCCTTGCCCGAAGACGTCACCCCCCGTCTGACCCTGATCTACGTCATGGACAGGGCCAGAGATGGGGGCAATGCTGCGGCCAACAAAGACCGCAAGCACATGGCGGCATTCTGGGAATATGGGATCAAGTTCTACGGATTCCCGCCCAATCCCTTCCGGCAGGTGGAAAAGCTGCCTGAAAACTCAGAGCCGCACTACGTTCCCCCGGTAGAGGATTTCTGGAAGGTCTACGCCGTTGCCGATGATCTTGACCGGGCCATGCTCCTCGGCCTGCTCTACACCGCCGGTCGCCGCAGCGAGCCGCTACGATGGACGTGGGAAGACGACATCGACCTTCAAGGAAGGCGCATCCGGCTTTCCACCTGCAAGACAGCGGACGGAAGCCGGAAATATGAATGGCTGACCATGCCCGCGACCCTCCATGACGCCCTGATCGGTTTGAAACTGACGACAGGCGGCCACGGTCACGTCTTCACCAGCAAGAAGACCGGGGAACCGTACAAAGAGCGGAAGCACTTCATCGAGCGTCTGTGCCGGAAGGCGAACGTCCGGGGATTCAACTTCCACGGGATCAGAGGCCTCACAGCCAGCCTGCTGGCCCAAGGCGGCGTCCCCATGAAGGAGATCCAGCACATCCTGCTGCACAGCAGGATGACAACCACAAACCGCTACATCCGGCGCATCGGCGGGACAAGCGATGTCTTGGCAGCAGCTTTTGACCGCTTCGATGCAACAAGAAAGGCCGGGAGGGTCATCCCCTTCCCGGCCGGCAATAAAAAAGCGATTTAGCACATGATGTAACACACGTCTAAACGACTTTCATGATCAGGAGATATTTTTGCATATACCCCCTCGCTCTCGTGATTTGGTGGGCAGTACAGGACTTGAACCTGTGGCCCCCGCCTTGTAAGGGCGGTGCTCAACCAGCTGAGCTAACTGCCCGGGCTGTCTTTTCCAGAGCGGAAAAGGCATGCCGTCTTCTAATATAACGTCGTATGCGTGTCAACCGCACTCGCGGATCAGCTGAACTGCAAGGGCTTTGCCATCAGCGCTGCCATGTCGCCGGCCAGCTTTTCCTTGAGGGCCGCCGCACGCACGGTATCCTTCATGATCATATCCACCTGGCGGCTATGGATGAGCAGGTAGCCGATCAGGCGCGTCCGGCGCAGGGTCTCTTCGGCGTTGTACGCCTCCGCCACGGCAAACATCGAGTCGTTCTTGATGTCCACGCGGAAACCGTGGGTCTCCAGCAAATCGGCCAGCATCCTGGCGCGCAGGATGCGGCGGCTGACATCCGCTGCCCCGCCCTTGAACTGGAAGCTGACGAAGTTCTCGTGTTCATTCTCGCCCGCAAGGCATTCCACCGTGCAGAAATGATAGCCGTACCGGGCCTGCAGGATCATATAGCGCGAGGCGATGATGAAGAAGTTCTTGTCAGCCATGGCCGTGGGCGCCGTACTTTCCAGCTCGCGGTTCATGGTGCTCTCAAACACGACGCTCATGAAGCCCGAGGCGCTGGTCGCCGGCGGCCCGGCCCAGGGCACGGCCACCATGCCGTTCCACAAGGCGAGCATGGGCTTGCAGGCAATATCCCCCAGCTCCACCAGCGGCCCGCTGATGCTGCGCTTGAAGCCGTCATCCATGTCGATGACCCAGTACTGCAGCTTGACACCCACCTTGAGCTGTTTGCCCATGTTACGGCTGAGGGCCGCCTCGCTGTCGAACATGAGGCCCACGGCCTTTTCATGGCAGAAACGCGTGATGTCGTGCAGGCTGGTGCAGTTGGCCGGTGAAAAATCCGGCGAATCAGGATCCAGCAGGTGCAGGGGCGTCATCAGGGCCGCCAGTTCCTTGAGGCGCTGATAGACAGGGCTCCCGGCCATGAGGTTGGGAGGCGTCGTCCCCGCCGGGATCAGTTCGGGATGGCTGCCGGCCAGCACCGTGCCCCGGTCGGCCAGCAGCGTGACCTCACCGGCGTTTTCCAGCAAACGGCCGGCATTCTTCAGGCTGAACAAGGCCGGGAGCTTGTATTCCCGCGCCACAGAGGCCAGATGGCCGGCCATGCCGCCCGTTTCGCTGATCAGGCCCGCAGCCCGGGAAAGCAGCGTGGCCCAGCGGGGCTGGGCCCGCTCGATGACCAGGATGCCGCCCCGCGGGAAAGAAAGCATGTCCGCATCCTTGCGGGCCACGAAAACGGGCCCCACGGCGACCCCGGAACTGACGGCCATCCCCCCCTGGGCCAGGACGGGCAGATCTCCCGGAAGATCGTCCCCTGCCACTGCCGCCGGGGGCTCCGCCGCCTGGTCGGACACGCTTTCGAACAGCGGACGGCTTTGCAGGACCACGATGCGCGTGTTGCCTTCATAGGGCTCCAGCGCCCATTCCACGTCCTGCGGCTCGTTGTAGAATTCTTCCAGCGCCAGGGCCACCTGCGCCAGCTCGCGGGCCTGGGCATCCGTCAGACTGGGACGGACAGCTGCCTCGCCTTCCAGATCGGAACGGACGACGCCCTGTAGCGCCTCAGGAGCACAATCCAGGCGAAAGGCCTTGTGCGCGATGTGCTTTTCGAGCAATTCCGGCGGATTCTGACGGCTGAAGGCGAACACGTCGGGTGTGACGGCCCCGTCCACCACGGCCTGGGGCAGCCCGGGGACGGCATTGAGCGTCACCTGGCCCCGTCCCTGTCGGCTGGCCACGGGATCACGGCTGTAGGCCACGCCGCCGGCCAGTGCCTGCACCATGCTGAGCACGCCCACACTCATGGGGGCCGCCTCATCCGGGATGCCGCGCTGGAAACGGTAGCTCATGGCCGTGACGGCATATTTGCTGGCCACGATCTCCTTCCAGACCTCGCAGGCTTCTTCAGGCAGGACATTGAGTTCAGACCGGTACTGCCCGGCGAAGGTCACGCCCAGGGCATCCTCGCCCACGGCGCTGCTGCGCAGGGCAAGGCGCAGCTCGCTGCCGCAGCGTTCCACCATGCCCGCCACGGCCGCTTCAATGGCCTGTTCCAGCTGCGGCGGCAAGGGCGCGTTAAGGATGCACTGCTGCAATGCGGCCGACAGACTGAACAGGTCATCCATGCTCTCCATGTCCGCGCTCTGGATGCGGCGGGATATCTCGTCGCGCAAGCCGTTGTATTCCATGAAGGCATGATAGGCATTGACCGTCACGGCAAAGCCGTCCGGCACGGCCAGCCCCACATTGGCGGACACTTCGCCAAGATTGGCCATCTTGCCGCCGACCTGTGGCATGTCCCCCAGGCGGATGTCCGGCAGGGGCAGCAGCAGGGGGCCGTCCGTGACCAGGCTCTTCCGTTCCAGCACGCCGGTGATGCGGCCGCTGATGTCATTGAAGGCGGCCTGCAGATCTTCGTACTGGTTGTCGGAAAGCGCATTCAGCTCGCGCACCATCTGGTATACGGCCGTCGCCGCCCGCGTACCGGCACCGCGAACATAACTCATGCCGAAGGGATGCGAACCGGCCAGGGCTTCTTCCACTTCGCTCATGATCTCGAGCGCGTTCTTGTTGGAGGACAGCAGGCGACGGAAACGGGCGCAACGCTCGCGGAGCTGCTTTTTCAGCTCTTCCTCGTGTGCCAGATCCTCGGGGCTCAGCTCTTTCTGCCCGCCCAGCAAGTGTCGCAGTCGTGTGAATATGGACATATCACGCAGCGGCGCGAACCGCCTCCTCCATCTTTATGATCAGCTCGTTGATGGCCACGGGCTTCAGCATGTAGTCGTAAGCGCCCAGATCCATACCCTGCACGGCCACGCCGAGGGAGGCATGGCCCGTCAGCAGCAGGACCGGCAGCTGGGGGGCGAGCTTTTTCATATGCCGCAGCGTTTCCAGTCCGTCCATACCGGGCATGCGCACATCCATGACCACCACCTGAAACATGGTCTCGGGCTGCTTCATGGCCTCCGTGACGATATCCAGTGCGCTCTGCCCGTCAGGAGCCGTCACGATGGTCATGCCGCGACGGGAAAGACGTTTTTCCATCAGCTGCAGGAATTCCACTTCATCATCAACAAAGAGTGCATGCATGGCATTCTCCTAAGCGTCTTCACTGGTTTCAAGGGGTTGGCTCGGCGGTTCCGCGGGCAGGCTGATGCAGAACGTCGTCCCCTGCCCCACAACGCTGCTGACCTCGATACGGCCACCAAGTTTTTCCAGAATCGTAAAGCAGATGGCCAGGCCAAGCCCTGTACCCTCGCCCACTGCCTTTGTGGTGAAGAAAGGATCGAAGATGCGCTGCATGGTCTCTTCGTCCATGCCCGGCCCCGTATCCTTGAAGTAGATGCGTGCGCCATTTTCCCAGGGTTCGGTACGCACGGTGATGGAGCCATTCTTGCCGATGGCATCGATGGCATTGTCGATGATGTTGATGAACACCTGCTCCAGCTGGGCCGAATCGGAAAGGATGACAGGTACATCGGCAGAAAAATCCTTCGTGATGGTGATGTTGCGGCCGCGGGCCTCGGTCTTGAGGAATTCCGTCGCCTGATCCACCAGCACGTTGACCATGATCTCCGAACGGCCGGGGTTCATGCGCCGGCCAAAGCCCAGCATGCGCTGCGTGATCCCCTTGGCCCGCTGCACATGCTTTTCGATCTTGTCCGTGCTCTCCATGATCTCGTCATAATTGACCATCTTCCCGGGGTTCTCATCCTGCAGCAGGTCCCGGATCCAGCCGGCGTTTTCCTGGATCAGCATGAGGGGGTTGTTGACCTCATGGGCCACGCCCGCGGCCATTTTGCCGAGGGCCGCCATTTTGCTGGACTGCAGCATGCGGGCGTCGATATGGGCCTGCTTGCGGTCGGCAGCGGCCAGACAGGAAACGATGTACCGCGTTCCCAGAAAGGCCCCCACCGTGACCAGTACGGCGCCCAGGCCCACGAAAAGCAGGATGTAGATGCGCAGACGGTGCAACGGGGCGAGGCTTTCACGCACATCGTCCACCACCACCAGCAGCCACGGCATGGAATCCAGGTGCATCATGGCCGCCAGGGGCTCCTTGCTGCCGCTGTCCCCCGGCTGGGACGGCAGGGGTACCAGGGCGATACCCTGACGCAGCACATTGGGCAGCGTGACATTGAACTGCTCCATGATGCGGCCGTAGTCACGGGAATCCGTCTGCAGCACGCCCTGTTCATTTATCAGAAACGCATCGCTGCGCTCTCCGGAATAGACGCGCTGCAGCAGGCTGTTGATGGCCTCCATGTCGATGGTGGCGCGCATGATGAAGCTCTCGCCCCCTTCATGACGCAGGACGGCGATGATGAAGTGCGGCACATTGCGGAAGCCCATGAACACGTCGCTGACGAATACGCCCTTGCGCAATACCTCCGTGAACCAGGGCGCACTGACGTAATTGGCATCGCGCAGGTCGAACGGCCCCACATAGGAGATGTGACGGCCGTCCATGCCGATGATGCCAAGATCCACAAAGGAGCGTCCGCTCTGCTGCATGACCGTGAAGATGCGGCTCAGACGGTCGGGATCCCGCAATTCGGCAAGGCCATGCGTGAAGGCCAGTGTTTTTATCTGGGAAACACGCTCATGCAGAAAGGTATCCAGGGCCCGGTGCTTACTGCTGCACACGGCTTCGATACCGGCAGAGATCTTTTCATCATAGATGGAATTGATGCGGTCTATGCTGAAGATCCCCAATGCCACCAGCGGCAAAAGGGCAAGCCCCAGATGCGTGACGAACAGACGGCGGAAGATGCGTCTGTATTCCCGTGTGGAAGGCATCTACTCCTCCTTGGCTGAAATCTGGGAAAGGTCTCCGCCAGTCAGCAGGATACGGCAATGATTCAGCATGGTCTTGCGGGTCGCTGCCACCTTGGCGCTGTCCTGCATGATCATGTCCAGCTGGCGGGTGTGGATGGTCAGATATCCCGCCACAGCCAGCAGACACTGGCCTTCTTCCATATCCATGCCCTCAAGGCGGGCGGTCACGGCATCGTTGCGGACCACCGGCGTCAGACCGAATTCCCACAGCAGATCGGCCACAAAGCGCACCCGCAGGATACGGCGCTCGATGTTGGCGGCCCCGCCGCGCAGCTGGAAGGCCACATAATTTTCCGGCGTACGGTCCCCCAGCCGGGATTCCACGGACACGAAATGGAAGCCGAAGCGCGAATGCAGGCTGCAATAATCGCGCGACACCATGAAATAGTTCTTTTCCGTGAAATAGGCCGTCTGTGCCGCCGGATCCAGATTGGGATTGGCCGTAGCCTCGAACAGCACGGAAAGGAAGCCCTTGCCGTCCACCGGCGGGGGCCCCTGCCAGGGATAGGCGTTCATGCCGCGCCAGATAGCCTGCATGGGGATGGAGGTGATGTCCTCCACATCAATGACCGGCCCTGGCTGGACCTTGCCGAAACCGTCATTGAGGTTCACGACCCAGAACTGCTTGAGGACCTTGTCCCGCAGCTGTTTGATGCGCTGGGCCGCATACTGCTTGTCGGACCCCAGGGTGAACATGGCGCTGACGGCCTTTTCGTGACAGTAACGGGCGATATCGTGATACGTCTGGCAGTTGGCTGCCTTGAAGTCCACGCTGTCCACGTCGATGGTCAGCGGCAGGATATGCTCCGCCGCATGCTGCAGCACCCGGTAGACGGGGCTGCCGGGCAGGTAGTCACGGGGCGGACGGGCCTGGGCCAGGAGCTCGTCCAGCTGGCCGGTGAAAACACAGCCCATCTCCGTGCAGACCGTCACTTTTTCTCCCGGTGTCAGCTTTTCCGTGGCACCGGCCAGGCCGAACATGGCCGGGATGCCGAATTCGCGTGCCAGGGAAAAGAGGCGGGACCCCAGCAGGCCGTCCTCGGCGATGATGGCTCCGGCCCTGTCCACCAGCGAAGCCCACAGGTACAGGTCGCGCTGCACCACAAGGATGCCGCCGTCAGGGAAATCGAGCACATCGGACCACGAACGGGCGATGACCACCGGGCCGCAGGCCCGGCC
>ERZ791919.2129-NODE-2129-length-14825-cov-2.979553_pt1 | contig 14825 bp, 7 predicted proteins | sample MGYA00510137_ERZ791919 | MGnify/ENA primary metagenome ERZ791919 (study PRJEB30046, sample SAMN00792059) | human gut metagenome | study: EMG produced TPA metagenomics assembly of the A metagenome-wide association study of gut microbiota in type 2...
ATAAAAGACAAAGCGATGGGACTGCCAAGTCTTCACAATTGTTATCTAATGGATTAGCATTCGCTTCACTCCTTGTCTCTTTATTGAGTTTATATATTTCTATTTGGATAGGAACAATCGCTAATGAATTCAGCATAAAAAATTCGCATTTGAATTATTTTTTATCAGCTGATACTCCTGTTGTTGTTGACGATGTAGTATGCGATGAAACACCCAATTTCAGATATAACCTTACGCCTTATACAATACACTTTGATCCACTTTCTATATCCGGTGAATACAAAAAAGTTGTGTTTGCCGCAATTGACAACGGCAATATAGATATAACAGCGTTTTCACATGAAATTAATACACCTGAATATTCCGGTAACAGAGGGTATTATTTTCAATCAGGCGAAGTCATTGTTGTTGTTGAATTTGAAAAGGAATATATTTCATTCAATTTAAATAAATTTAACGAAAAAAGCCCTAATTATTCAATATTACATATAATCCTTCAAGGCTATAACGGAGAATATCAGATTTTCACTATGATTTACTCCACCACCAGCTTTAAGTCTTATATTCTCGACAACATTTCTCTAAACAGCATTTCATTGATTACGCAGATAAAAGAAGAACTTACAATTAATCAAGAAGTTTCTCAACTAATTAATCAAATAGAAAACGAACGTTATCTTGTTCGGAAAAAGCTTGATGCTTAATTCTACAAACAAAAAGGACTATATCAGCAACTGCAAGCAGTTGTTACATAGTCCTCAAAAAATGTGGTGTTTTTGTTTTATGCGCCATATATCACAAACAAAATATAATCTATTGTTCCATCGTCTACTAAGTTTGAACAGCCTATAAATCCCGGTCTGTCTTTTGTGTATGAAACAAATTCACTGTATGGTGTAAAATCTAAAACTGGAGTGTATCCTTCTTCATTGTAATACTTAATATCATTGCACATAAAAGTAATTGTACTAATGATTTCTTCATTTTTATTTATCACTTGTTCGTTTCTTGCTGATCCCCAAAAGTATGGGTGACCCACAGTTTTATAAGTGGTATCCCAACTGCTGTTTTTATACACTTCACCATATTGGCAGTTTCTCTTTACATCAACCCAAACTTCTTCACCATTTGAGTAATCCCAATAACCGCCGTTCGGGTATTTAATTTCGTTCACTCTCTTATACTTATAACCGTTCTTGTCAGCCCATTTGTAGCATTCTTCTATGATGTACTCACAGTCGGATTTTGTGAACTTCCATTTAGTTTCTGCCGGCTTACTTTCCTGCTTCTTTGTAGTAGTCGCAGGTTTTGAAGCAGCAACAGTAACCTTACTATCACTCAGATAATCGCCGTGTATAAAGCTACCGTCAGAGAGCTTAAAGTAGCCCGTGTCGGTCTTAGCTGTCACTGTGACCGTGTCATTCACACTGTACAACTTTACCGTTTCAGCACCGAGTACGGCTTTCTTTCTGCTGTAGCAGTCTGTGTTGACGTACTTTGTACCGCTTGCCTTGCTCTCTGTCCATTCGGGAGCAGGCTTAGTCGTTGCTGCTGTTGTTGTCGTTTCCGGCTTTGCCGTTGTTACCGCTTTTGTGGTGGTAGTGGTAGTTTCAGCTTTCTTTGTTTCCTGTGGCTTTGTGGTGGTCACTGCTGTAGTAGCGGTGGTCTGAGCTGTAGTCGCTTCGGCTTTCGGCTCGTCAATCCTATCCATCACTGTTCCCGTCACTGCCGGAACGGTAGTTGTCACTGCCGTTTCGGGTGCAGAGGACGTTGTGCTGTTTGCACTGCCTGCCGTGCAAGCACTGGTCAGTATTACGCTGATAAGGGTTATTGTTGCGAGTATGGTGTGGGTACGTTTACGTTTCATTTTGGGGTCCTCCTTTGTGGGATTCGGTACTATTTCCTCAAGTATATTGTACCATAAAAACGGACAAAAGTCCAGCGAAACATAACAAAAACATATACAAAATATAGTATTGCTTTTTATGCGTTTCGCCGATTTTTACAAACTTGTTACATTGTGCTATCTGTAGCACATAATATATAGAAAACTGCCGCCGACCGATTTTATGTTAACGCTTTATGGCTGTTGATGCAGCCTTTGCTTCCTGCTGATCCTGCTGATTGTTTGTAGCTGTTACAGCATTTTTAAATGCAGCTATCACCTTGTTGCTCAGTTCATCGTGAAATTCTTTGGTAACCGGATTGGCAACATTCTTGTATTCACCGGCTGAATTTTTATACTGCGGCATCTGCAAAAACATTCCGTTTTCACCGTCAAAGACTTTCACACCTGACACAACAAAGCAATCATCCATTGTTATCTGAGCGAATCCTTTAAGATTGCTGTCAGGATTATTGTTAGGAACAACCTTGACCTTCGTAGCAATTGCTTCAGGCTCACTTTTAATTACAGCAGTAGCATTGTTTTCATAGGCTGTCATTACAGCCTTGTTTATTGCTTTGCGCATTTCAGCGGTCACCGGATAGCAGTCGTCGTAATACTGTTTATCTTTGCCAAGATGATTCGGCATAGCCACATACATTCCTTTTTCAGTTTCGATTACCTTGATACCACCAACGGCAAAGTTGCCGTTGAGCACAATAGTGGCTAACGCTTTTAACTTACTTTCCGGGTTATCAAGTTTTGTTACTCTTGTTGTTATATTCATATAAGTACCTCCTGTTACGGATACAATCTACATCATATCCTGTTCTGTTTCAGTTCGGCGGCAGGTTTCAAGCATTAAAGCTTTTGATGACTTTTTTCTGTTTCAGATGCGGCGTTAAGAGATATTTCCCGCACTGTTTCAAAGTCGGATTTCAAGAAACATATGGTAGTTTCCCGTGCATTGATTTTTGCGGAATATTTGATTTCACGTTCCGATAGCTGATTAATTACTTTTTGAGCAATGCTATTGTTTTTAAATAGCTTGTATGCTACTTCGCCTTCAGCCGTCAAATCCGCATGGTTAATGTTCCCGCATAATATCTGAGTAGACAGCAGCCCGTATTCAGACAACACCTTTTCTTTGAGTAATTGTCCGAAACGGTCATTTAAAGGAACTGCCATATCATAGTAATTACCATCTTTACTCTTGATTTTTGGCATTTCATAGTCTATGTTCCCATCACGGCAGATTATTTTTATGCCTGAGATAACAAAGCTATCAGACAATTTGATTTCACCGACAGCAGGAACCTCATCACCGTATGCTTTTGTTTTATGAAGCCTAACGGTGATTTTCATATCTACAGGTGATTTTTCAACAGGCAGGGAAGATGGGTTGTCTACATAATTTCCGATAACGGAATTAATTATATCCTCTTTGACTTCCGAGCGTGTCGGAAATGCCATATCATAGTATTTTCCGTCACTGTTACGGTTGCTTGGCATTGCTACAAACATAGCATCGTTATCATCGGTACCGATGTCGATAATTCTAAATCCGTGAATAGCAATATTGTTATTTAAAAAAATCGTAGCATAAGCTTTCACCGGACTACTGTTATCTGTGTTTTTTATAACTTTTGACTGTATTTCCATATAACCGGCTTTTCACCTCTTTCTACATTTTAGGTGTGCTACCTGTATCACATTTGATTGATCGATTGCTATTGACTATATTATCAAGAATTGGCTTGTAAGCAATGCTGACTTTTGCGATTATTCGGTCGCCTGACATCTGAAGATGATAGCAAATACCTGATTGTTTCAGTTTCTCTACATCATTCTCACTGATATATGCATAATAGTAATTCTCGTTTGCCAATTTGCAAATATCGCTGTAAATATCACCATTCACTACATCAATAATCTCACCCTTCCAAAGTTCTCCGTGCAAGCCTTTGTGGTTGATGTTGTTCTTAGCTTTGACAGATGTTCCGCCAGCCTTTTGCCATTCGAGCAAATTTTTATTATAATCGTCTATCAGAATATCTTTATCGGTGAGCCGATGACCGATAGCTTCTGACTTTGGTACATTCAGAGAAGTAAAAATTCTGTGTTCTTTATCAATGTTTGGCAAATATCTGTCTAACCATTTCTGCTTTTCATCCAAAGAGCAGGAGTTTACTGTTGCAGATAAAATAAAAATCTCCGCCGTACTATCATTCACCAATTGTTCAATAGCGGATACGGCGTTTTCAAAAGGCTTTAAATCGCTGAAAAAACCTTTTTCAAACATTCGTTCAAGGTATAAATTTTCATCGTGAAACCTTGCTATTGTTCCATCCATGTCAATATAGATTTTTGTTCTTTCTTGTAATATGGGGATATTACCGGAGGCTACTTGTTCGCTAATGTCATCCAATTCATTTATAATTGCTCTTTCCCAATCATCAAGATTATCAGAAAGCGAATTTTTGCAATACTCAGAGTTCAAACGGGATATATGCTCAAAAAATTCCTTTTCGATGCTTTTCTCACCACGAAATCCATTGAACCATTCATCAAGCAACAATTTGACAAATTTTGTTGCGAAGATATTATTCATTTCTTCTTTGTCGAGTTTTTTTGATGTATACATTGCATAATCTCCAAACCATTCTGTTATACGGTCAGGTTCAGGTATATTGTGTCTTATTTCATATCTTGCAATCAATTCGATTTTATCAAATACGGACAGTTTTTCCATGCTATAATCCTTTCTTAATCATTGTGCTACCAGTAGCACAAAACAATAGTGCGGCGTGAAACACACCGCACAACTTCGTTTACTGTCAGATAACTCTATAAAACTATATTTTTTGTGTTCATAATAGTTTCTGCCTTTGATTTGTCATTTGTGGCAACCCGGATAACCATACTACCGTCTGCTTTAGTATGCTTTTCAAAAGGAATAGCCGCATTGTTTAAAGCATTTATCTGTTCATCAGTAGCAGAGAAGTAGTAATAATCAGATATAGCGTTTTGCTCAGGCTCATTTTCTCCGGAAGAAATTAGCTTTTCAACTTCTATCTGCCGTTTTGTCTTAGCCTTTAATTCTTCTTCCTGTGCAAAAGGTTTCTGTACCTCGATCTGAGCAGTTTCATACTGTGTCTGTATGTTCTTCAGCTCTGCCTTTGCATTTTCAATATGATCGGGTATGCGACCTATCGCATTATCAATACGGGTTATATTACCGTTAGGATCATCACCGAGCGATACTTTTTGCGTTGTAGCACCTTTTAATGCAATTTCATAACAATGCAGTATGCCTGAACTAAACTGAAGTTCCATATCAAAGCCTCTGTATTTACCGATTTTTATCGGGTCTGAGCTATTCATTTGCTTACAGGATTCTAAAATGGCTTTTCCGGCATCAGCTTTTTCTGAAATGTATTCGCCATTGATTTCCATACCGACAAAACTATCATCAATAGGCTTCGGATGCGCTTTTGCGGTCGATAAATCCTGTTCTAATGCCTTTATAGTGTTAGTCAACGATGCAATCTTCTGAGGATAGAATTTAATTATTTTGTCCTCAAGGTTGTACTTTTCAGAAAGATAGTTAGCTTTCAGCAGCTTCAGCTTTTGTATCTGAATATCTAAATCCATCTTTTCTTTAATGTACGGATTTCCGGTTGCAAGCATTTTGATTTCCGCATAAGATAGAGCCGTTTCATCTATATCATCAGCGGACCTTACAGGTGATTTGCTCGTCATAATCTGACTGGCGAATTTCTGTTTGCCTTCAACAAGCTGATAAAGATAAGCATCGAAAGTCTGTTCCGTAACATACCGATAGATTTCAACCTCCGGATTTGAGTTTCCCTGACGAATAATTCTTCCGGCTCGTTGCTCAAGGTCTGACGGACGCCAGGGACAATCTACATCGTGTAGTGCAATAAGCCTATCCTGTACATTCGTTCCTGCTCCCATTTTCTGAGTAGATCCAAGCAATACTCTGACTTCGCCTTTACGTACCTTTTGAAAGAGTTCCTTCTTCTTAACATCTGTATCGGCTTCGTGTATAAACTTAACTTGATTTTCAGGAATGCCTCTCTCAATCAGCTTTTTTCTGATGTCGTTATAAACGGAAAATACACCATCATTCTTCGGAGTAGACAGATCACAGAATATAAGTTGAGCAGATTTTTTATCCGAATTTTCATTCCAAATCCGATATACATTATCTACACAAGCGTTAATTTTACTGCCCTCGAAATCAGGAAGCATATCATTAAGCATACGCTGATCAAGTGCAAGTTTCCTGCCGTCATTAGTAATTTTAAGCATATTGTCAACACTTGCGTCAACATTTCCTTTGCGTACATTCTCGGCACGTTCGGCAAGTTGTGCTACCATTTCTTTTTGTATTTCTGACGGTTTGACCGCAATATTGTGGAAGTTTGCTTTAGGCACGGGAAGTTCCAACATATCGGCTGTGCGTATATCGGCAACTTCTTTGAACATTGACATGAGTTCAGGTAAATTGAAAAACTTTGCAAACCTTGTTTTTGCTCGGTAACCCGTGCCTTCAGGTGTAAGTTCTATTGCAGTAACCGTTTCACCGAAAGTGGAAGCCCAGCTATCGAAATGCTGTAAATCATTCTTTAAGAGCGTATCATACTGCAAATAACGCTGAATGGTGTAAAGCTCCACCATACTATTTGAAATAGGTGTGCCGGTTGCAAAAACCGTTCCACGTCCTCCGGTTATTTCATCAAGGTATCTGCATTTCATAAACAAATCAGACGATTTCTGAGCTTCTGTCTGTGCAATACCACCGACATTCCGCATTTTCGTATAAAGGAAAAGGTTTTTGTAGTAATGACTTTCATCGACAAATATTCTATCAACACCTAATTCCTCAAAAGTAACTACATCATCTTTGCGTGACTGATCATTGAGCTTTTCGATTTTTTGCCTAATTGATTTTTTAGCTCTCTCAAGCTGTTTTATGGAGAAATTCTCACCACGATTACGCTTCAATTCGGCAAGACCTTCTGTTATTTCATTTTCCTGTTGCTCAAGAGAGGCTCTCTGACGTTCTATACTCATCGGGATTTTTTCAAACTGACTATGTCCGATAATGACTGCATCGTAATCACCCGTTGCAATTCTGCCACAGAATCGTTTACGGTTTTTGGTTTCAAAATCCTTTTTTGTTGCCACTAAAATGTTAGCAGACGGATAGAGCTGAAGATATTCCGAAGCCCATTGTTCCGTAAGATGATTCGGCACAACAAACAAAGACTTGTTGCATAATCCAAGTCGCTTACTTTCCTGTGCTGCCGCTACCATTTCAAATGTTTTGCCGGCACCTACAGCGTGAGCTAACAGTGTATTACCGCCGTAAAGAATATGAGCAACTGCATTCCGCTGATGTTCTCTGAGCGTGATTTCCGGATTCATCCCGCTGAATACTATATGACTTCCGTCATATTCACGAGGGCGGATTGAGTTGAATTTTTCGTTGTACAGTTTACAAAGCCTTTCTCTGCGTTCCGGATCAGACCACACCCAGTCCTGAAAGCCTTGCTTTATCAGCTCCTGCTTTGATTGTGCGATAGCAGTTTCTTTTTTATTAAGCACAGCCTTTCTGTTTCCGTCAATATCTTCAACGTAATCGAATATACGCACATCCTTCAGATTCAAAGTTTCTTCGATTATTCTGTACGCATTTATACGGGCAGAACCGTATGTGTTATACGCTTTTACATTACTTCGATCATACGATTTGCCGTCGATACTCCATTCTCCCGTATACTTTGAGTAATGTACAATTATACTGCTTTTTGCGTATCCGGGAGTATTCAGAAATTCATAAATGAATTGTTGAACAATATCAACCGGCAACCACGTCGAACCCAGTCTTACGGAAATTTCACTTGCTGTCAAGTCTTCAGGCTGCACTTTTTCAAGTGCTTCAACGTTAATGTTAAAGTGGGAATCGACTTTAGCCGAGTTTCGTGCTATTGCAAGTTTTTCTCTTACATTACCCGACAGATATTCATCGGCGGTGAAATACTTTGACAGATTTTCATTGTTGTCTTCATAAAGAGGATTTAAGAAGATTACACCTTTCAAATCATTAAAGAGCTCTTTTTCCTCTTTTCCGGTAAGGCTATGCATATATTCCATGTCAATACAAGCTTTTTCGCCGATTGATACTGCAAGAGCTTCACTTGCTGTATCAACCTGTGTAATTGGCTTATGTGGCATTATCGTTCGTTTGAAGAATATATCCGCTTTACGCTCGAGTTGCCCTTCATCGCCGAGTATTTCCAAGGCAGATACAAGTGCAAAAGAGCTATCATCGCTAAACGCCGACTTATTGGCTCTGCTGTTAATCAGTCCGTATTTTTCAGTAAAATTGTCATATTTTGCGTTAAGCAACTCCTGTGCTGCTTTAATGTCTTCTTCCGGATAATCATCTGCTTGTAATTCGATTAAATTGCGTGTGCAATCACGAATTATAATTAATCCTTTGATACGACTTTCTGCTGTAGCAGATACTGTCACAGGTATCATTCGTGAGTTTTCACGGAAATACAGTTTATCATTTACAACAGAATAAGAAAAATTCTTTACAGAAGCATCTGCGGGAATTGACATATCTTCTTCAAGTTCATCGGTTGCAACATCATTCTCGTAATCTGATATTTCGCCGTGAATATTGGCAATAGCATCAGACAGGAGATCGGCAAGGTTGCTGTCTGTATACGGCTCGCAAGTTACTTGCTGACCGAAACGACCTGATACAGTCTTCATTTCACCGAGTACCATTTCAGGATTCTGAACAAAATATGAATTCATACGAATTCCGTTTTCATTCGTATCAAGGTGAACCCAGTCAGGCTCAATATCAATAAGGCGATCTCGCTTTTGCAAAAACAGAATATCAGATACAACCTCCGTTCCGGCACTGCTTTTAAAAGTATCATTCGGAAGGCGAATTGCACCTAAAAGTTCGGCACGTTGAGCAATATACTTTCTGACCGAGCTGTTTTCTTTGTCCATAGTACCCTTGCTTGTAATCAAAGCCATAACACCGCCCGGACGGAGCTTATCTAATGACTTTGCAAAGAAATAATCGTGAATCAGAAAATTGTGCTTATCGTATTTCTTGTCAACAACCTTAAAATCGCCAAAAGGCACGTTGCCAACAACGCCATCGAAAAAGCTGTCGGGTATATTGACGTTCTCAAAACCCTGTGCAGCTATTGATGATTTCTGATAAAGTTGCTGTGCAATTCCGGCTGATATAGTATCGAGCTCAACACCGTAAACCTTACTGTCCTGCATTGTTATCGGTAGCATACCGATAAAGTTACCGATGCCGCAGGAAGGTTCAAGCAGATTGCCGTTTTTAAAGTTCATATTTTCAAGAACCTTATATACGGCGCTTATAACTGTCGGCGGAGTGTAAAACGCAGTCAGAGTTGACTCTCTTGCCGATGTGTATTCACTATCGGTAAGTAAATCTTTAAGTTCATTGTAATGGGAGTTTGACTGCTCAAAGAATTGCGGTAATCCGCCCCAACCGACATATTGTGAAAGTATGACCTGTTCCGTTGGAGTAGCAAGTCTATGTTCGCTATTTAACTTTTTGAGCAGACGTATGGCATTAATATTGTTATAATAGCGTTCGAGCGGAGTACCTGCACCCAACTCATCGGTATCAATATGGAAATTTGTACGGTAATCATTGTTGATTTCCGGGTACAAAACACTGGTAGCGTTGTTTTGCTTGCGGTTTTTCTTATGTTCATGAGCTGTCTTTAACTGTTTGCTATCAGTTGATTCATTATTGACCTGTGTATTTGTTCCCTCACGGTTACCGATGAATTCAAAATTATATCTTGAAACCAACGTTTCTTGCCATTTGCTGTCCGGTGAATTTGATATAAATTTCTTGTCACCGCTTTCATTTATGAGAGAAATAGAATATGAAGATACGGATTTTACTGCCCATATTTCGCCATCTACTTTGATAAGGTCACCTTCATCCAAATCATCAGCATGATATCCGTTTTTATCATAAGTGATTTTTTCGTTTTTAGCTAAAGCTATTAGCTGCAACATATTCTCTTCATTTCTGCCGATGAAGTCAGGATTTGGATCCGAATACTCGCTTAATACGGTTCTGTATTCTTCTGTGCCAACATCTATAAGTTCCGTGTATGCGTTTTCATCGAGATATTCATAAAATGAGTCCGTATCGGACGCAACATCTTTTGCTTTTGAAATGAGCTCATAAGTGATATGAGCAAATACAAATTGTCCGCCGGATATGGCATCAGGATTATAATATACAGCAACTACTTCCTTGCGTTCTGCGTCATTGAAGTAATAATCATCGTCATTTATTGGAGTTGTATTCGTTTCAGAAATAACAGACGTATTGCTTTCTTCTTCTGAAAGTATAACCTTTAAATGCTCGTTAAGCGCATTTTCTTTTATCTTATGCTCAAAATCCGCTATATCATATTGTTTGTTGAAAAGGGGAGCGTTAGCGTCGCTGAGCATTACCTGCTGATCGTCTTTTGCCATAATTCTGTATTCGGACGCTCCGATGAAAACGGTATCGCCGACTTTGTAAATATACTTCTCATTATCCTTGTTTTCAGAAGTGCTAAGACCCTGCTCGGTGTATTGTCTTTCCTCACGCTCGTTGAGCCATTGTGCCTAAATTTCTTTTTCTTTTTCATTCAGATACCTGTCATTGTTAATCAACAGCTGTATGCGCTTTGCAACCTCTAACCAATTCAAATTGATTTTCGGAGCATTATCGGCATATCCCTTGCTGATACAAATACCTTTTGCATTGTGGTCATAGTAATATCCGGATACGCCGCCTGCGTGTGTTCCGCCGCCAATGCCATACTCGTTTTTCAGAAAATCCGCATTTTCTTTTTGTGATAAGCTTTTCCGGAACTGTTCATAGATACGGTATTTCCCGTCCCGAAAGCCGCTTCCGTTGGCAAGATGGTCATTTATAATTTCATTCGGAATAGAAAAAGCAGAGGCTTTGGCAACCTCTGCTTTAAATTCTTCAATAAACGCTGTCTGTTCTTCTATTGACGGCAACGGTTTATAATTGCTTAAACGCTCATTATTATCTGCTGAGTAACTATCTCCCGCACTTCGTTGCGCAGATTGTTCGTCAGCTGTACCCATTTCATCATGTCTTTTGCTTTCAATTCTTCCGTCAGCCCCTGTGTTGCCGACATTTCTTTCATCAGTTTGTCCTCCAGTTTGAGTGCTCTCTGTTCCTCGTCTGCGAGATACTGCGTCAACTGACCTTTTGTCATCAGATTGTAGTACATTACTTTGCGATGCTGCTTCAGATATTCTTTCTTCATCTCTGCCCATCTGCCGAGAGTAACTTCCGGTTGTGTCGGTAATGTCAGATCCGGAATCTGATAATCGCCCTGCATTGTGTAAGTGATTTCTTTCATTGTAAGAACTCCTTTCGTTATCGGAAATTTTATTGATTACAGGCTGAATCACCTGTTGTTTTTCTTTTTTTGTTGAACGGATGGTTTTAGAAACTATGCCGAGTCCCATTCTTGCTATATCTCCGGTAGCATATCCTATTGAATTCAGCAATTCCGGTGTACTGAAATACTCTATGCCGTTGAAATCGTCATCGGTTAACAGGTTGTCCATTCCAAGCCGTTCATATATCATATATACAACGCTGTTAGTTACTATTCTCTTGTATATTTCTTCTGCATCCTCTGGCTTCATATAGTCAATTTCACTGCCGGTTCCGCTTTTGACAAAACCATAGATATAATCGTCTATATTGTCGTCAACTGCATTTACTACACTTTCTTTGATTACAATCCTAAGATCGTCTGAATCGGTTGATGTGCCGAAAGCATTCTTAAGAGCTTCTGCAACATCGCTTTGATATTCTTCTGACATTTTCCATACAGGAACTTCTCTTGATTGTTCTGTACCGTGTGTATCTGCGATGTCAAAGTAGTATTTAAGTCTTTGACTTTCGCCTGTAGAATCCTCAAATACCGCTATACCTTTTGCACCTCTGTTGACCCATCTGCCGAATGCTGTGTTCCAACGTTCGATTTCTAATACTGCCGTTGCGTCCGGACGCTGAGCAAACAGTAACAGCTGTTCGTCAAAACGTAGCTTATAATTTCTGCAAGCAGTTCTTAAGAACGATTGCCACGCTCGAGCTTCTTTCGTCACATCGACAATGATTTGTTCATACAAATCAGATATCAATTCGTACTTTTTAGCCATTTCTATACCTCCGTTTTTCTGCGGCTCACTTTTCTGCCTTGTGCAAGCCGTCATCATTTATATAAAAAAGCCGGAGAATAGATTTCACCGACTTTATTATAACACGTTTAGTTGCGCTTGTCTACTATTATTTTGATAAATATTAAACAAAGCAAAACTAAATTATTTGTTGTTTCTGCTAATTCTTCTTTCGGAACTGTTTCAGCAATTGATCAATTTTTATTTCATTTTCTCTAAGGAAAACTATATTGTACTTATCGCCTTTTTTGAAATAAGCAAACTGGATATCGGATTGCTTTATGTTGTCAAGCAAATCGGAAGTAACGATTCTATATTTAGGTTTCTCGCCGTTTATTGCAGCTAAACGTTTAATTTCATTATTGATTCTGCTATTTCTTTCATATTCTGATTCCTGCTTGCTATCATCCGACGGGTAGAGGATTTTATTGATGCGCTCCTTGGTGTCCGGCATAAACGCAACGTTATACTTTCCATCATCCTTCGGGAAAGCCGCAAGCTCGATTTCATTCATTTTTAATAGCTCTAACTGTATTTTAGTCACAATCATATAACTTAGTTTTGCGTTCGAAGATGCTGCATAATCTTTCAATCGTTTGTATTTTTGTGAGTTAATCAATTTATCCGATTGCTGTGCAATTTTTTTGCTGTCATAACCGAGAGCCTGACAGATTATTTCTTTGTTATATTCCTTGACTGTAATAACTGCTGTGTTAGTTTCCAAGTTTACATTGGCACTGTAGAATATCGGTAGAACAATAATTTTTCCAAGCTGATCTGCCGGAATTTTAACAGCAAAATTGTTGCCCTGGGCTGATATCAGATCTCCGTATCTGATGTTCTCGCACCGATATTTTGTTCTGATTATATTCGTATTAGCTGTAATCCTATTGGATAACCGGTAATTTGTATGTTCTCTGTATGCCTTTCGTGGACTGACAAAAAATACACACAACAGTGTAAGCAACAAGGATTTCCGTGTACCTTTCGGGAAACGGCTCGGTTGATAATTTGTTCCATACTGTTTTTTTAAACACCTGTAATTATTTGCGTATCGGTTTTTTTGAGAAAATGACCAGGATTCAAACCTTTGCCATTCGTTAATATTTTTTCTTGCGCAGGTTTTCTTCGATTGCAAATTTATATTGTTTGTATTTGTATCAGCAAGATTTGTTGAATATCCCATTGCCTTTTCAAGCTCGGCTTTAGTATATTGGTTGCCGAACTGTTTAGCCAAAGTATCAACACGAATTGCTTTCTTTTCACCGATTTTGCGAATTGTTATATGTTTTTCATATCGGATTTCATAATTTCTGCTTTTGAAAAAAGATATGAATTCGCTTTTGCTTCTGCACTTTTCTTTCGCATCATCAAGATCACTCAGTAGCTGAATTTTCCACGACTTTTGTTTTAGTGCTAACTGCATTGTTGTTTGATCTATCGGTTTGAATTCAGATTGAGTGTTTATAACAGATACTCCGTATTTGCGACACAGTTTATCGCTTATATCTCTGTTGTTTTTCATTGATTCTTTATTATCGTAAAACTTTTTTCCTGTAATCATATTGCAGGAATTTACGATTATGTGATTATGTAAATGCTCTTTGTCGATATGAGTGCTGACAACTACCTGATAATTAGGAAAACACAATTTGGCATATTCTACACCAAAACGGTGAACAGTTTCCGGTGTAATATTATCGTTCGGTGAAAAAGACTGAATAAAATGATGAGCAATAATTCCTTTATTCTGATTAAAAGCTAAACGCAATAATCTGAATTGTTCAAGAGTATTTGAATTACTTCCCGAACAATTTATTCTTGAAACCTCGTATATTTTTGCAGGATTTGTTATGTAAGCAAGTGCTTCCGTCAAACCTGCTACGGTTTTGATTTTGTTTTCTGCAGATTGATTAACCGCCATTATTTTTATCGCTTTCTTCGTTTTCGCTTTCAGCATTTGTAATAGCAAGCAACAGACTTTTCAGCAATTTCATTATTTCATCTTGATAATCGGTGATTCGTTTTAAGTAGTAACTTGGCAATTCGCATTCATTCTTTCGACTTGTGTTTGCTACTACCGCAATCTGATTTATGTTGTTTCCAATTTTTAATAGCTGGCGTGTTACCTCGTCTGCGCCATCGACAACAATGATTGTTTTATTTTCTGATAGTGACAGAATGTATTGGCTGACACTCTGTCTTGCCTGAGCCGCCTTTTCTATAATACTTTGCTTTTCTTCATCGGTTACTCTCAGGTGTATCCGTGCATTTTTATACGGCATTTTCTACTCCTCTCTGAACTTCTGCGTAGCAAGAAGCACTATGCGATTTACGCAGTAAATCACAAAGTGGCAAGCACAGAACACGTGCACCCGATTGGTGCCCTCGTTCGCTTGTTAGGGTGAACCCCCTAATACCCCGAAAAACAAATTTGTGATTTTGTTTTTTAAAAATCGCTACGCTCACTGAGTGTATTTTGCAAATCATTTTCGTTAAAGTTTTTTTCTTCCGTCAGTGCATTTTGTTCAATCTGACTGTCAGATTTTTTTGTATCGGAATTGCTCAGCATTGCAAGAATTTCTTTTCGTTTTTCATCGGATATTTC
>ERZ791919.2139-NODE-2139-length-14786-cov-18.685900_pt1 | contig 14786 bp, 6 predicted proteins | sample MGYA00510137_ERZ791919 | MGnify/ENA primary metagenome ERZ791919 (study PRJEB30046, sample SAMN00792059) | human gut metagenome | study: EMG produced TPA metagenomics assembly of the A metagenome-wide association study of gut microbiota in type 2...
CTCGTAAAGTGGAACTTGATATGCTTGAAGTCCATCTGCGCCATCTGCAACACATATCCGCTGTCCGCCAGGAACACATCCCTACCCTCGCGGTCTTTCGCCATGTACTGGTATTTGCGCTTCTTGAAGGCTTCCAGTTCAGCCGCATCATCGCTCTCAATCCAGCAGGCTTTATACAGACTGAGCGGCTCCCAACGGCACTTCGCACTGTATTCATTCTCCAGACGATACTGGATGACCTCGAACTGCAACTGCCCCACCGTACCGATAATCTTACGCCCGTTGAACTGGTTGACGAACAACTGCGCCACACCTTCGTCCATCAACTGGTCGATACCCTTGGCAAGCTGTTTCTGCTTCATCGGGTCGGCATTCTCAATGTACTTGAACATCTCCGGAGAGAAACTCGGAAGCCCCTTGAAGTGAAGCGCCTCGCCTTCGGTCAGCGTATCGCCAATCTTGAACGTACCGTTATCCGGCAGGCCGATAATATCTCCCGCCCAAGCCTCATCGACAGTTGTCTTGCGCTGCGCCATGAACTGCGTAGGCGACGAGAAACGCATCGTCTTGCCATGACGTACATGCAAGTACGGGGCATTGCGTACAAACTTCCCGGAGCAGATTTTGCAGAAAGCGATACATGAACGGTGATTCGGGTCGATATTGGCGGTTATCTTAAAGATGAATCCGGTAAATTTAGGTTCTTCCGGCTCCACCTCACGTTCTTCCGCCTTCACGGGACGGGGACTGGGAGCAATCTCCACAAAGCAATCCAACAGTTCCTGCACACCGAAATTATTCAGTGCCGAACCGAAGAATACGGGAGCAAGCTCTCCTTTCAAGTATTCCTCCTTATCGAATTCGGGGTAAACACCGTCTATCAGTTCCAATTCTCCGCGCAGCTTGTCGGCCAGCTGGGCGCCAATCTGGTTGTCCAGTTCCTCGGTATGGATGTCCACTTCCACCTTCTCCGTCACTACCTGCTTGCTGGGCTGGTAGAGATTGAGGTTACGCTCGTAGATATTGTAGACACCCTTGAAACGGACACCGCTCTCAATAGGCCACGTCAAGGGACGCACGTGGATGTGTAGTTCCTCCTCCAGCTCGTCCAGCAGGTCGAACGGGTCTTTGGCTTCACGGTCCATCTTGTTGATGAAGATAATCACCGGCGTATTACGCATACGGCAGACCTCCATCAGCTTGCGTGTCTGCGTTTCCACACCTTTCGCACCGTCCACCACGATGATAACACTGTCCACAGCCGTCAGCGTGCGGTAGGTATCTTCAGCAAAGTCCTGGTGACCCGGAGTATCAAGGATGTTGACCTTGTAGTCATGGTAGTCGAACTCCATTACAGAAGTGGTAACGGAAATACCACGCTGTTTTTCAATATCCATCCAGTCCGACGTTGCCGTCTTCTTTATCTTATTGCTCTTTACGGCACCCGCCACCTGGATTTGTCCACCAAAAAGCAACAGCTTCTCGGTCAATGATGTCTTACCGGCATCCGGATGCGCGATAATCGCAAACGTTCTCCGTCTCTCTATTTCGTTGTTATTGGCCATATATCAATTAGTCAGTAATAATCACTCTTCCAAATTCTTCATGCAGACGGCAAGGCTCGCCTCCCAATGGGGTATATCGATGCCGAATGTCTTCTTTATCTTTGTCTTGTCCAACACGGAATAATGCGGACGCGGCGCCTTGGCAGGAAACTCATCCGTATGCAGCGGGCTTACCTTGCAGGTCTTTATGCCGGCCAGGCGATGGATAGCCAACGTGAAATCATACCACGAGCACACACCCTCGTTGCTGAAATGATAGATACCGGGAACAATCCCCCGGTTGACAGCCGCAAAAATGGCACGTGCCAAATCATTGGCATATGTCGGTGTGCCTATCTGGTCGAAGACAACCCCCAGCGTCTCTCGCTCACGTCCCAGACGAAGCATCGTCTTCACAAAATTATTCCCGTAAATGGAATAGAGCCATGCTGTACGGATAATCATGGCACGGCTGCAATGCTTCATCACCGCCTGCTCACCTGCCAGTTTAGTAGAGCCATATACCGAATTGGGGCAAGTGGCCGCCTCTTCCGTATAGGGAGTGTGTCCGGTTCCGTCGAAAACATAATCGGTGGACACTTGTATCAAGGCAGCACCGCAAGCTTCGGCAGCAGCAGCCAGATAGCCAGGAGCGACATGATTCAGCTTGTCGCAAAGTTCCTGATTGTCCTCTGCCTTGTCCACCGCCGTATAAGCAGCGCAATTCACAATCACATCTATCCGGTTACCCTTCACAAACCTGTGCACAGCTTGTTCGTCGCAAATGTCCAATTCCTGCACGTCAGTGAAAAAATAAGCATGTTGTCCGTTTTCTTTCGACAACACTCGCATTTCATTGCCAAGTTGACCGTTGGCACCGGTTATCAGAATATTCATTTAATAAAGTTACACTTATATATAGAATGTTACGATGAACAATATTTTCCTTCATAATTATCAATCATCCACTATCAATTATCCATCAACTCCAGTTCTCCCCGCTTCTCCTTGTCATAATAGTTGGCAAGCAACGAGATGAAACCACTGATGGCCTCCATAGCCTTTGCCGTGCCCTGACTGATTTCCTTCTTCTGCAAGCGCAACAGCAGCACTCCATAAAGCGCCTCGAAACAAGTGTCTACCTCAGACTCCTCTTTCCGGCCGCTCTTCTGGCGCAGCTCCACGATAAAAGGCAGTGCCTTGAAATAAGCCGCATTATAGAACGGATATTTCGTAGAAGCCAGCAATTCGCCATGCAGCTCCGTCAGATTCAGAATGACATTACGGTTGATTTGCAGATGCCCTTTTTCCATTACGCCTTCCGCACGCATCATACCTGCCAGATTTCCATACCATTCTTCCAGCGCAGGCCGTTCCTCCTCCGGATAGCGCAAAATGATGTTCTGGCGTATCCGGTCTATGTCACAGCCGTTGGCACGGAGCAAATCCTCCACCTGCCACATATATATAAGGTATTCGGCTATATTCTTCTCTTTCAGTTGTTGCGCAATCTTCACGATAAAATGTATGAATTATGATTTTTCACCTTCCCACTTTCACCTTTCCACTCAATACAGTGATTCACCCATCAGCGTAAACACCAGTCCCAGCACAGACACCACAATGACAATGCTCCCGATAATACGGTTCAGTATCCAGATACCTCGCAGGTTGAATTGTGTACGGACCTTATTGACAAAAAAGGTTATGCCAAACCACCAAGCCAAAGCACCCAATGCGATGGCCAGGTATCCGGTAACGGCCTCGAACACCAGCACACCCTCACTTACAAAAGCAAAGCGAGCAAAAAGACCTACAAAAAGGAAAATAATCAGTGGATTGGAAAGTGTGACGGCAAACGCCGTTATGAAGTTATGAAAATAGGAACCCTTGTTGATGGATACCGGACGGATGGACTGTACCGGATTGCTGCGGAACGTATAAACGCCAAACGCCAACAGAAGAATGCTTCCGAAAAGTTGCAGGTAAAAGATGTTCTTGTTGACATAATCAAAAACGAAACTCATCCCGTAGCCCGTCAGCAAAGCATATGCAATATCGCTTAGCGAAGCTCCTATCCCCGTTACGAAACCATACCACCGTCCTTTATTCAAAGTACGCTGAATACACAATACTCCTACAGGACCCAATGGCGCGGACACAATGACGCCGATAATGAACCCCTTCCACAATATGTCAAATATGGTCTCTATCTGAATCATGGCTGCAAATATCGGACTTTTTTATGAGACGAACGAATAGTGTTAACGTTTTTTCGACGGAAAAGGATTTTAAGAAGTAAAGATTATCCATTTTACATATTATTCCGTATATTTACCTCCGAACTTAACAATACCCCCTTATGAAACGAATAAAAAAAACTCTAACACTCGTTTCCATGGCCGTCTTACTACTGACGGCATGCGAAGCCCCCAAGGAACTCGGTGTGGTTCCATATCCGCAGTATGCCCAAACAACGTCAAAAACAGTAGAACTGCCATCTACGGTAACCTTCTCGACCAATCTGGCGAAATCCGACATGAATGACCTGCTGGCCTATCTGCCGGACTTTGCCATCCCCATGAAGCTTGTCGACAAGAACCCTTTTGTAACGATAGAAATAACGGACGCAACGGATAATCCAATCGCTGCCGAAGGCTACAACCTGACAGTCAGCAAACAAGGTGTAAACATTCAGGCCTCCTCCGCTGCAGGTGCCTTCTATGGACTGCAAACCCTGGCACAACTTGCCCGTAACGGGAAGAAACTGCCAGTCACGACCATCAAGGACGAACCCAGATTCCCCTATCGTGGGCTGCACCTGGATGTTTCAAGACACTTCTTTAACACGGACTATGTCAAGAAACAAATAGACCTGGTAGCCACCTACAAAATCAACCGCCTGCATTGGCATCTGACCGACGGTGCCGGATGGCGGCTGGAGATTCCGGGCTATCCCCGCCTGACAGAATTCGCAGCCTGGAGAAAAGCCGCCAATCTGCAGGATTGGGGGAAATATGACCATCACTTCTGCGAGAAGGATGAAGAAGGAGCCTATGGAGGCTACTATACGGAAGCGGATGTACGTGAGGTTCTGGAATATGCCCGCTTGAGGCATGTCACCGTTATCCCCGAAATAGAAATGCCGGGACACTCGGGAGAAGTACTGGCAGCCTATCCACAGCTGTCCTGTACCGGCAAGCCTTATACATCCGGTGAAGTCTGTATCGGAAACGAAGAGACCTTCAAGTTCTTCGAAGATGTGCTGGATGAAGTGATACGGCTGTTCCCTTCCCGGTATATCCATATTGGAGGTGATGAAGCCAGCAGACGCCACTGGAAGGCATGCCCCAAATGCCAGAAGCGCATGAAGGAAGAAGGGCTCAAAGATGAAAGTGAGCTGCAAAGCTATATGATAGTCCGCATAGAGAAGTACCTCAACGACAAAGGGCGTGAAATCATCGGCTGGGACGAGATACTGGATGGAGGCCTGGCCCCCAACGCAACCGTCATGTCGTGGCGGGGTACGGAGGGTGGCATTGCCGCCGCCCGCATGGGGCATTACGCCATCATGACACCGGAGAGCCACTGCTATCTGGACCACTACCAGGATGACCCTGAGACACAGCCGCTGGCGTTTGGCGCCTGCATCCCCATCGGACAGACCTACTCCTACGACCCGGCTCCCGATTCATTGGGAAGTGATATCTGCAAATACATATTAGGCGTGCAAGGCAATGTATGGGCTGAATATCTGCCCACTTACGAACATGCCGAATATATGATATACCCACGCATCATCGCTCTGGCAGAAGTAGGCTGGACTCCCATGGAGAACAAGCATCCGGAGAGTTTCAAGAGACGTATCAACAACGAAATACGATACATCCGGACGAAAGGGTACAACCCGTTCACCTTGTCGGAACAAGTGCAGACCAGCCAGACCGTTGACTATGCCAAGAAAAAAATCATGCTGTCCCTCACCTCCGAAAAACATCCGATTGACATCCGCTACACAACGGACGGCTCCGAACCGACTGTATCTTCCAAGTTATACAAGAAACCGTTTGCCGTAAAAGACTCCATATTGCTGACCGCACGCCTTTTCGACGGAGAAAAGCCTATCGGAAAAAGCCTTCACCTGCGCACCGACTACCATAAGGGCATAGGCAAAAAGATAACCTATGCACCGGGCGGCAGATACTATCAGCATAAAGAAGTATACAAAGGCGGCGGTGACGCCGGTCTCCTCGACGGACTTCGCGGCGGCAAAAGCTACATGGACGGACGATGGCAGGGCTTCTGCCCCAATGATTTGGATGCCATTATCGACCTGGGCGAAGTGACCGCCATACATCGGGTCATGGCCAACTTCATGCAAATCCGTACCCCACAAGTATTTCTCCCTGCCAAAGTGGAAGTATGGGCATCTGTTGATGGCAAGAACTTCACCCTGCTGGGCAGTGATATCTGCAGCGAGGAAGAGGCCGGAAAGGACGTGATATTCCGTGATTTCGGCTGGATTGGCACCCCCACTGAGACACGATATGTACGCTTCCATGCCATACAAGGGAAGAAGCAATTCTTATTTACGGATGAAATCGTCATACAATAACACACATCCGGTTTTTATGAAACAGAACAAAAAACGCATACGAGTAAAATTGCATGCGTTTTTTGTTTTCCTTTTTTTCTCCTCCCCACCGATTTTACGTATCTTTGCCCCCAAGAAGAAAAGATGAAGATACTCAAAGAAGTAACTTCAATCGTAAAATCGTAAATCGTAAAATCGTAAATATAACTATGATTCTTTTTTTCAGAACCCCATCCAAGAGTGTGATTGCCGTAGAATGTAATCATGAACTCCCCCAGGCAGACAGCGACAAACTCTGCTGGCTTTTTGGAGAAGCCACCCCCGAAAGTGAAGACAACCTGAAAGGACATTTCGTCGGCCCGCGCCGTGAGATGATTACTCCTTGGAGTACAAACGCCGTAGAAATCACCCAGAATATGGGGCTGGACGGCATCATACGCATCGAAGAGTACTTCCCCGTAAAAGATGAGAACGCAGACCACGACCCGATGCTGCAACGTATGTACAAGGGGCTGGACCAGAATGTATTTACAACCAACCGGCAGCCGGAACCGATTGTACACATCGAAGACCTGGAGGCATACAATGAAAAGGAAGGTCTGGCACTTTCCAAAGAGGAAATGGATTACCTCAAGAAGGTAGAGAAAGACCTCGGGCGCCCTCTGACAGACTCCGAAGTATTCGGCTTCGCGCAAATCAACTCCGAGCACTGCCGTCACAAAATCTTCGGCGGAACATTCATCATCGATGGAGTGGAACAGGAATCTTCACTCTTCCAAATGATAAAGAAGACCACACAAGAGAATCCCAACAAGATTATCTCTGCCTACAAAGACAATGTGGCCTTTGCCGAAGGTCCGGTTATCGAACAGTTTGCTCCGGCAGACCACTCCAAGCCCGACTATTTCCAAGTAAAAGACATCAAGAGTGTCATCTCCCTGAAAGCGGAAACACATAACTTTCCCACAACAGTAGAACCGTTCAACGGTGCGTCTACCGGTACGGGCGGTGAGATTCGCGACCGTATGGGCGGCGGTAAGGGCTCTTGGCCGATTGCCGGAACAGCCGTTTACATGACCTCCTACCCCCGTACGGAAGAAGGACGTCCCTGGGAAGAGATTCTGCCGGTACGCAAATGGCTGTATCAAACTCCCGAACAAATACTAATCAAAGCCTCCAATGGTGCCAGTGATTTCGGGAACAAATTCGGCCAACCGCTAATCTGCGGTTCCGTGCTCACTTTCGAACATAAGGAAAAAGATGAAGTCTATGGTTACGACAAAGTGATTATGCTTGCCGGAGGCGTAGGCTACGGTACCCAGCGTGACTGTTTGAAAGGTACACCGGAAGCCGGCAACAAAGTGGTTGTCATCGGTGGAGACAATTATCGCATCGGTTTGGGCGGCGGCTCCGTATCTTCCGTAGATACCGGACGCTACAGCAGTGGCATCGAGCTGAATGCCGTGCAACGCGCCAACGCCGAAATGCAGAAACGCGCCTACAACGTGGTACGCGCACTTTGTGAGGAAGAGACCAATCCGGTGGTTTCCATCCACGACCACGGCTCTGCCGGACATGTAAACTGTCTGTCCGAATTGGTAGAGGAATGCGGCGGTTTAATTGACATGAGCAAGTTGCCCATCGGTGACACGACTCTGTCTGCCAAGGAAATCATTGCCAACGAAAGCCAGGAACGCATGGGCTTGCTGATTCAGGAAGAGGCCATCGAACATGTACGCAAGGTAGCCGAACGCGAACGCGCTCCGATGTACGTAGTAGGTGAAACCACCGGTGACCATCGCTTTGCCTTCCAGCAAGCTGACGGTGTACGTCCGTTTGACCTCGCCGTAGAACAGATGTTCGGATCTTCCCCCAAGACCTATATGGTGGACAAGACCGTGGAACGTCACTACGAAATGCCCCAATACGAACTTTCCCAACTACACGAATACCTCACCAATGTGCTCCAACTGGAAGCTGTGGCTTGTAAAGACTGGTTAACAAACAAGGTGGACCGTTCTGTAACAGGCAAAATTGCCCGCCAACAGTGCCAGGGTGAATTGCAGTTGCCTCTGAGCGATTGTGGTGTGGTAGCTTTGGACTATCGCGGCGAAAAGGGTATCGCAACCTCTCTGGGCCATGCTCCCCAGGCGGCACTTGCCGACCCTGCAGCCGGCTCCGTTCTTTCCGTCAGCGAAGCATTGACCAACTTGGTTTGGGCACCGCTTGCCGAAGGTCTGGACAGCGTTTCCCTTTCTGCCAACTGGATGTGGCCTTGCCGTTCGCAAGAAGGTGAAGATGCCCGTCTGTACACGGCAGTAAAGGCCTTGAGTGACTTCTGCTGTTCCCTGCAAATCAATGTACCGACCGGTAAAGACTCTCTTTCCATGACACAGAAATACCCCGACGGCAGCAAAGTAATTTCTCCGGGCACGGTAATTGTTTCTGCCGGTGGAGAAGTTTCCGACGTCAAGAAAGTCGTATCTCCGGTGCTGGTTAACAATGAAAAGACTACCATTTATCATATAGACTTCAGTTTCGACAACCTGAAACTCGGCGGTTCCGCCTTTGCTCAAACCCTGGGCAAGGTAGGTGACGAAGTTCCCAGCGTGCAGGATGCCGAATACTTCCGCGATGCTTTCCTTGCCGTGCAGGAGCTGGTCAACAAGGGACTGATTCTTGCCGGACATGATATTTCCGCCGGTGGTCTTATCACTACACTGCTTGAAATGTGCTTTGCCAATGTGGAAGGCGGTATGGAAATCAACCTGGATAAAATCAAGGAGCAAGACCTTATCAAGATTCTGTTTGCAGAGAACCCGGGTATCGTTATCCAGGTGAGCGACAAGCACAAGGAAGCTGTAAAGCAAATACTGGAAGATGCAGGCGTAGGTTACGTGAAGCTCGGCAAACCGACAGACGAACGCCATATTCTTGTATCAAAAGGCGATGCTACTTATCAGTTTGGCATCGACTATATGCGTGATGTATGGTACTCTACTTCTTATCTCCTTGACCGTAAGCAGTCCATGAACGGCTGCGCCAAGAAGCGTTTCGAAAACTACAAGATGCAACCGGTGGAATTCGCCTTCATGCCGGACTTCAAAGGCAAGTTCTCACAATACGGCATTAATCCGGACCGCCGCACACCTTCCGGTATCCGCGCCGCCATCATCCGTGAAAAAGGAACCAACGGCGAACGCGAAATGGCCTACTCACTCTATCTGGCAGGCTTCGATGTGAAGGATGTTACAATGACCGACCTTATCAGCGGCCGCGAGACGCTGGAAGATGTAAACATGATTGTTTACTGCGGTGGTTTCTCCAACTCCGACGTTCTTGGTTCTGCTAAGGGTTGGGCAGGTGCTTTCCTCTTCAATCCGAAAGCAAAAGAAGCGCTCGACAAATATTATGCACGCGAGGATACGCTTTCACTGGGTGTCTGCAACGGCTGCCAGCTCATGATGGAACTTAATCTTATCAATCCCGAGCACAAGAAAAACGGCAAGATGCTTCATAATGACTCACACAAGTTTGAATCCAGATTCCTCGGTGTTACCGTCCCCACCAACCGCAGCGTAATGCTCGGCTCACTGAGTGGCAGCAAACTGGGTATCTGGGTAGCTCACGGTGAAGGAAAATTCTCCTTGCCATACGACGAGGACAAATACAACGTCGTGCTGAAATACTCATACGACGAATATCCTTCCAACCCCAACGGCTCAGATTATTCCATAGCCGGATTGGCAAGTGCCGACGGACGTCATCTGGCCATGATGCCCCACTTGGAACGTGCCATCTTCCCCTGGCAGAACGGTTGCTACCCCGCAGACCGCGTAAACAGCGACCAAATCACTCCTTGGGTAGAAGCATTTGTCAATGCACGCAAGTGGGTGGAAGCCAATAAAAAATGAGCTGAACTTCCTTTTTTATAGAAATGTAACAAGCGCGGGTTATGAATAATCCCGCGCTTGTTACATTTCTATTCTTCGCTTTCTTTTTGTTTTTCTCAAACAAAAGCATTATTTTTGTGTTTATTTTCAACTCTCCCTCAGTACAACATTCAAAAAACCGTTCGACAATTATGAAAAAGTACTTCTTTTTCTACATACTACTATTATTGCCAATTATAGGCATTGCACAAACATACAAATACATCGGTGTGGAAGACGGTTTGAGCAACAGACGGGTATATGCAATTCAAAAGGGACCTAAAGGTTACATGTGGTTTCTTACCCACGACGGCATCGACCGATACAACGGAAAGGACTTCAAGCCGTACAAATTGATGGATGGAGATGAAGAAGTGAATTCCATGATGAACCTGAATTGGCTCTATGTTGACCCCAAAGGCACCATATGGGAAATAGGCAAAAAAGGACGTGTGTTCCGCTATGATACAAAACATGACCGTTTTGTCCTGGTATACAAGCTACCCGAAAGCGAAGTGAAAGGACGTCCAACCCCTATCAGTTACGGTTTTGTGGATGCCAACAGCGTAATATGGCTTTGCAATGAAGATGCCCTATATCTGTACGACAGCAATACCCAGAAGGTAACATTCATTCAAAACGAAATAGGAGAACGAATTACGGATATCGCACAGATTGATTCGACCCACTTCTTCATCGGAACCGACATCGGCATACACTATGCTGAACTGGCCAACAACATCCTCACCCTCAGCCCCTGCAACCAGTTGGATACCTTGAAGATACAAATCAACGAACTATACTATCACAAACCATCCCACAAGGTTTTTATCGGTACTTTCCAGCGGGGAATATTCTCCTATGACCTAAACAAGCACAAGGTCATGCATATACCATCCGGACTGATGGACATCAGCATCAACTGTATCCGTGCCTTCAATGACAATGAGATTCTCATCGCAACGGACGGAGCCGGTGTCTACAAGATGAATACCGATACCTATGCATCCGAACCGTATATCGTTGCCGACTACAATCGGTACAACTCAATGAACGGAAATACTATCAATGACATTTACATCGACAGCGAGCAGCGTATCTGGATGGCCAATTATCCCATCGGCATAACTGTACGCAACAACCGATATGCCGATTACCAATGGATAAAACACTCTATCGGCAATAAACAATCACTCATCAATGACCAGGTAAACGCCATCATCGAGGACCATGACGGAGATTTATGGTTTGCCACGAACAACGGAATCAGCCTCTATTACAGCAAGACGAAACAATGGCATTCTTTTCTCAGCACCTTCGACTCCGAAAGCCATAGCAAAAATCACACCTTCATCTCACTATGCGAGGTGGAGCCCGGCATCATCTGGGCCGGAGGGTATAGTTCCGGCATCTACCAGATAAACAAGAAGCAACTGTCCATAGACTTCTTTACCCCATCCTTATTCAGCAATCTGAATATCCGGCCAGACAAGTATATTCGTTCCATTATGAAAGATTCTTCAGGAAACATCTGGTCCGGAGGGTATTATAACTTAAAAGAAATAGATTATTCCAGAAAAAACATACGGCACTTCCCGGGCTTGAATGGTATCACCGCTATCATAGAGAAGGACTCCACACATATGTGGATAGGCACTGCCACCGGCTTGTACCTATTGGAAAAAGTGACCGGTAAGTATAGCTATATCCAGATGCCGGTAGAATCCTATTACATCTATTCTCTATACCAAGCTTCCGACGGAATGCTGTATATCGGTACCAACAATGCCGGTTTACTGGTATATGATACGACCAAAAACACATTCAGACATTATCATAGAGACAACTGCGCTTTGATTTCCAATAATATCTATACACTATTGTCCGATGGTAAAGGAAATATCTTCCTGAGTACAGAACACGGTCTGTCCACCTTCTATCCTGCCGAAGAGACATTCCATAACTGGACCAAAGAACAAGGACTGAAGTCTGACCATTTCAACGCAGCCTCAGGCACCTTGAGGAAAAACGGCAATTTCATTTTCGGCAGTACGGATGGAGCCATAGAGTTCGACAAGGACATGGTCCTGCCTCGCGACTATAAGTTCAAAATGGTATTCAATGACCTGCGGGTATTCTATCAGACCGTTTATCCCAAGGATGAAGGTTCTCCACTTATTCTGGATATTGACGAGACAAAAACCTTGCGTTTGAAGTACAACCAGAACATCTTCTCATTGCGGGTCTCAGACATCAACTATGACTATCCTTCCCTAATTCTGTACTCCTGGAAACTGGAAGGCTTCTATGAGGGTTGGAGCCGTCCGGGAGAGGAAAACGTCATCCGTTTTACCAACCTGAGTCCGGGCAACTATACCCTCCGCGTACGTGCCATCTCCAACGAAGACCGTCGTATTGTCCTGGAGGAACGCAGTATGGACATCATTATCGAGCAACCCCTCTGGCTCAGTTTCTGGGCGCTGATACTCTATGCAGTGATTATCATATCCATTGCAAGCATCACTCTACGAATAATAGTCTTGAGAAAACAGCGGAAAGAATCCGATGAGAAAATACGCTTCTTCGTCAATACGGCGCATGATATACGTACTCCACTGACGCTCATCAAAGCACCCTTGGAAGAAATCACCGAACGCGAGCAACTGACTTCCAGCGGACAGAGCAACATCAATACAGCCCTGCGAAACGTAAATGCCTTGTTGCGCCTGACCACCAACCTTATTAATTTCGAACGCGCAGACACCTATTCCGGAAGTCTATACGTATCCGAATACGAACTGAGCACATATATGGAAGAGACGATCGATGCTTTCCGTTCATACGCAAACATAAAACACATCAACCTAACCTACGAAAGCAGCTTCCGTTATCTGAACGTATGGTTAGATAAGGACAAGATGGATTCCATTTTGAAAAATATCATATCCAACGCACTGAAATATACACCGGACGGCGGCAATGTACATGTCTTTACTTCCGAGACAGAAGATACCTGGAGTATTGAGGTGAAAGATACCGGTATCGGAATTCCGGCTTCAGAACAGAAAAAGCTGTTCAAGATGCATTTCCGTGGCAGTAATGCTATCAATTCCAAAGTTACCGGCAGCGGCATCGGACTACTTCTGGTAGGGAAACTTGTACGCTTACATAAAGGAAAGCTCAACTTCAGCAGCATGGAAGGGAAAGGCTCTTGCATCAAAATCACGTTCCCCAAAGGGAACAAGCATTTCCGCAAGGCAATCCAACGCCCTCAGCCCCAAAACGAACGTATTGTTTATTCGGCTTCCGGAGTGCCTATCAATGCCTCCGCCACATCGTCCCCTGCTTCCAGCGACATCTACGACAAGACGCAGCAACAGTCGCAAAACAACAGTAGCCACCAGAAAATTCTTATTGTAGAGGACAATGACGAACTAAGGGAATATCTGCGCAGAACATTGTCTGAACAGTACAACATACAAGTATGCTCCAATGGAAAAGAAGCACTGACCATTGTCAAGGAGTATATGCCCAACCTCGTCATTTCAGACATTATGATGCCGGAAATGAGAGGAGACGAATTGTGTCATATCCTGAAGAACGACATCGAGACATCACATATCCCCATCATCCTGCTCACAGCACTGAATACCGACAAGAATATCATCGAGGGACTGCAAAGCGGAGCGGATGAATATATTGTGAAACCCTTCAATATCGGTATATTGCGAGCAAACATTGCCAACCTGCTGACTAACCGGGCACTGTTGCGCCACAAATATACCAGCCTGGACCTGAACGACGAGAAGAACAATACGGATTGCATCAACTGCTCCAACGACTTGGACTGGAAATTCATTGCAACCGTCAAAAAGAGCGTCGAAGACAATATGGACAACCCAAGCTTCAACGTCGACGTGCTCTGCAACCTGCTGAATATGAGTAGGACCAGCTTCTACAATAAGATAAAGGCACTGACCGACCAAGCTCCGGCTGACTACATCCGGCTGATTCGACTGAAACATGCTGCCCAACTTCTGAAAGAACAAAAGCATACCATCACCGAGATTTCAGAGCTGACCGGTTTCAGTGATGCGAAATATTTCCGTGAAGTATTCAAGAAACATTTCAATATGAGCCCAAGCCAGTATGCCAAGAGAGGGAAGGAAGGGAAAGATGATAAAGAAATAAAGTAAATTACAACATTTTGAATATGAATATATATCTTGAAGCATTCTCCATTTTCTTTAAGATAGGAGCCTTTACCATCGGCGGCGGTTATGCTATGGTACCGCTGATAGAAAACGAAATCGTAACCAAACGAAACTGGATAGCCAAAGAAGATTTCATTGACCTGCTTGCTATATCACAGTCCGCTCCGGGCATCCTTGCCGTCAATATATCCATTTTTATAGGGTACCGGCTACGGGGAATACGAGGGAGCATAATCACTGCATTGGGAACCATACTTCCTTCGTTTCTCATCATCCTCGCCATAGCGTTGTTCTTTCACAACTTCAAGGACAACACCATTGTGGAACGTATATTCAAAGGTATTCGCCCGGCAGTGGTTGCATTGATTGCAGCCCCTACATTCAGCATGGCTAAATCGGCCCGGATAAACCGATACAACATATGGATACCGGTGGTTTCAGCACTGCTCATCTGGCTGTTGGGCTTCTCTCCCATCTGGATTATCATTGCGGCAGGTGTAGG
>ERZ791919.2147-NODE-2147-length-14769-cov-4.592837_pt1 | contig 14769 bp, 15 predicted proteins | sample MGYA00510137_ERZ791919 | MGnify/ENA primary metagenome ERZ791919 (study PRJEB30046, sample SAMN00792059) | human gut metagenome | study: EMG produced TPA metagenomics assembly of the A metagenome-wide association study of gut microbiota in type 2...
TTTCTTGACATTTACCGCGCATTGTGGTACAATGTAGGCAGTTAAAGAAACAAACACATTGAAGAGGTGAAAGAAAATGCTAATGCTTAATTCATTACCACAAAGTAACGTTTTCAAAAGTGAATTATTAGAGTGGAAACGGCGAAACTGTTTTGCACCGGCGGTATTTAAAAACAATGTAAATAGAAAAGCACGGTATTTAATACCGTGCTTGTTTTAATTATAGTGTTTTCTTTACGAAATACGGCGGTATTTGTACGTTCCGACGTATGGGGGCATATTGTTATGCGGTTTTGAACCGCCTGTGTTTTGAAGAGCGTAACTTTCATATTGCCCTGGTATTGAATTTCTTTCTATGCTAAAACCATATTGAGAACCGCTACCACCACCATAAAGTGCATTGTGATTATGCGAGGGCATTTCTTCAACCGTTAGTGTATGTGTTTTTTCGCCGCCGGTACTGCCCGCGTCATACTCCCCGCCAGCGCCTACCGTTATCCGGTCAACGCCGTACCGTGCCCACGTGCCATATCCATAAAATGCCGCGACTTTTTCTGGTGTACTTAAGTCGGGGGCATTAGGGATACCGGTTCCATCCCATTCGATAACCCCACCAACAGGTACATAAGGGTAAAAATTAATCCATTCAGTGGCATAATTTGTATTTGATTTTTTAGCAAGTACCTGTCCAGTTGTGCCACCAGGGGCAACCCCGGGGCCTGCCGGGCCAGGCGCACCCGAGGGGCCTTGTTTACCCTGCGGCCCTTGCGGGCCAGTGTCACCACGCGGAATCGTAAAGTTTAATACAACGTTTGTTTCGTCGCCGCTATTAGTAACGCTTGCATTTGTACCGGGTTCGCCTGTGGTAGTTTTACCAACGTTTACACTTACTGTACTACCGCCGCCCGAATTATCAATCCATTCAGTGTCATAATTTGTAATTGATTTTTTAGCAAGTACCTGTCCAGTTGTGCCACCAGGGGCAACCCCGGGGCCTGCCGGGCCAGGCGCACCCGAGGGGCCTTGTTTACCCTGCGGCCCTTGCGGGCCAGTGTCACCACGCGGAATCGTAAAGTTTAATACAACGTTTGTTTCGTCGCCGCTATTAGTAACGCTTGCATTTGTACCGGGTTCGCCTGTGGTAGTTTTACCAACGTTTACACTTACTGTACTACCGCCGCCCGAATTATCAATCCATTCAGTGTCATAATTTGTATTTGATTTTTTAGCAAGTACCTGTCCAGTTGTACCACCAGAGACAACCCCGGGCCCTGCCGGGCCTTGAGGGCCAGTTTTACCGCGGGGAATTTTAAAATCAAAATTCAAATTATCCACGTCGCCACTTACATTTACAGCCGCTTCGCCCTCGTCGATAGTTTCCGTTGTCGTATTGATTTTAACGAATCCGAAAAGGTTTTTCAACCTGCACCCAATAGCGTTTAAAATTTCTAAAATAGTAAGTTTTTCGCTGTTTACATTATTAGGGCAGTTGTTTTCACATGGTGAATCAAACACGCTATAAATATCAGGTTTAATATCTTTGCATGTCAAATTCACAAGAAAATCAGCAATATCATGAATAAACATTTATTTCACCTCTTATTTAATTGTGTATTAGATTGCGAATTCTTGTAATTGTCGGTTTTAGAACGCCGTTTTGGTTGTCATATATCCACATTACAACATCACCTGTATACTGCGCTATTGCACTAGCACCGGGAATTCCTGCCGATTCCAAAACATTATAAACAATTTGGAAAAGGTCAAGTATCGCAGCCAGTTCATCGCGTTTGCTATTGCTTGCGGGTGTTTGAGAGGTCTGTACATATATATTTTGCGTTTTATTAGTAATATACGTGTTATTTTCTGCATTACTGCTACGGCCATATACACCCTTGCTATCCTGCAATACGATAAAACCATAATTACTTGTAATGTTTGTGCCCTTAGGTGCAATGACATAAAAATTAGGTGCATTTGCTTCTATACGCACATCAGATGTAATATTAAGGGGTGCTTTGTTATAGCCGCTAATTGCATCATAACTAAATTCACGGTAACTTTCCGTTGTTCCGGATAATCCGCTATGTAAAAATATGTGCTGATTACTAAAAATATCTAGTCTACCACTATTAACAGTAAACCGTCTTTGACTTCCTGCATATTGCGAGAAACCATTTCTTTCTATAACTGTTCTATCATTACTGTTAGGGTCACTAGCATTTTCTATATAAATTCCGCTTTGTCTTAGTCTTGTAAGTGTTCCTGTGCTTTGATTTTCTGTTTTAATTGTAATGCCGGAATAAGATTCAATACTATTAACAAAGTTATTATATCCCATAATTCTATAGCGGGGGTCTTCGCCGCCAATATTAGAAAAGGTTGTACGCCCGTTATATTGATAAGATGAATAATAGTTTGCGGCAGCATCTCGAGCGTTTTTATGTACTGCAATATCTGCACCGTTATAAACGCGGATACCCCCATTAGGCCAAATCGCGGCATTTACAATATTATTTGACCTCCAATATGCGCTAGTTTCAAAATGAACGCCGCCGCTCTTAAACTTCCATCCATTATTAGCAATATAGGTTCCGTTAAATGTCCACGAACTGTTAGCATCGTTATTTACAAATTGAGTGTAACTAATAGTGCGAGTTAGCCCACTAGTGCCGTATTCATAGTGCCTAAACGCAATAACGCTATCTGTTTTATTGCTAGACTGGTATAGATTCAATGTGATATTTTTATCAGAGGTTAAAGATGCAATTCGTTTATTCTCGGTATTGATAAAATACATATTGCCGTTTAGTTCGATATAGCCGCGCTTTGTATCGGCAGTTTGGCCAATAGTAACTATTACGCCATTGCCGAAATTAAATTTAAGTGCCCCGCTCATAGTGTCGCCGGATTTTAGTACAAAATTATCCTGTACCCATTCTTTTGTTGCGTCATCAGTACCGCCGCTAATTTCGGCGATTTCAAACTTTGTAATAAGGTCAATAGGATACCACGCGCCAGCATTTCTGTATTCCTGTAATGTTATTGCGCCGTTAGTTAATTGCACTCTATAATCGCGGTCAAATGAAAAATAATAGGTAATTGAATTATCTAACGTATATGTGTTTGCAAATCCTTCATATATGCCGCCATCATCAAATGTAACTTTTATTTCTTTTGCCATAATTAACACCAAATTCCCATAAACAAATCTTCACAGTCATTAAAGATATTATCTAAAATATTGCGCTGTGCTTCATAGTACATTCTTAGCATTTCGGATTTATTACCGCGTGTATTATTTGCGGTGCGTTTTTCCGTTTCATTACCTGTGTTAGTTTCAGCCCGGGTTGCGCTACTTTTTCCGCTATTTGTGCCCGTGGTTTCGTCCGTGCCGTTTACTGTGCTGTTGCTTTCTGTATGCCCCTTTCCCGCGCTTGACATATAAGAATCATCGTTAAAATTAGCCAAATTGCCCTGCGGTAAATCGCTTTGCTGGTTGCTATCATCGGCGCTACTTTGGGTCGTGCTTGTAGTTTTACCTTTAGTAGTGCTGTTCCCGCTACTTTCTGTCGTGTCTGTACCGTTAGTCGTTCCTGTTCTTTCTCTGGTAATACTTTCGTCGATAATTTCATTATAGAAAGGGTCATAATCTTTAGCATTAACGGTCAACAATTTATTATAATACGGCATAATCGTGTTTAGTTTATCTTCAAGTCGTAGCATGAAATAATCAATAGTTTCTAGTCCGATTTCCCGCATATAGAAATGCCGCAAAAAATTCTGTTCAAATTCTGCCCGTTTCGTTTCGTCATAAAATGGAAAATTAAAATTGAAGAATAACGGGGCGGCTTCGGTAATGACTGTACTAATCGGGGTTGTTTTGCCCGTTAGCATTTCACAAATCGTTCTTGTCGTCGTCGTAAAGTTCGCCATCTGTCAAACCCCCATTTTCCATAATTTGAGAAAGTTGTAAATCACTACGGAATTTAACATCTATATTAGTTCCATAGATTTTATTAAATTCTTTACAGAACTGTTTGCGGGACGCAAGCGGGCTTTGTCTCATGCTTTCCGTTTCGCCCATGTTTGCGGTCAGTTCTTCCGTTACCTGCCGTTCTGCTTTTTCGCTTGTGTTTGCTTCAATGCCTAAATAGGTAAGGGCTTCTTGGTATACTTGCCGTTTCAAAGTCTGCATTTTATCGGCAACAAAAGGCGGCTTCAAGTCCATAACGTTAATAGGCTTTTCGCCATTCAGCCCATAAAATTTAGTAGTAATAATTGCAGGTTCAAAGTTATCTACCTGTTTAAACATATTAGCAACGGTTAAGCGCTGGTTTTCACCACAACTAATAATATACGGTGTTTTCTGTACATTGATATTAACGTCTATTGTACGGTCAATTTTTGTAAGTTTCCGGGCAAAGTATAAAACGGCGGGCAGGTCTGGGCAACGGCTATAATTAGCATACAATAAAGCCGCATCTGCCCTTGTCGGTTCTTGCCCTAATGTAATTGTATACGGGGTCAAATTCGGGGCTATGTAACCGTTATAGCCGTAAGCGTTTACTTTAGCGGGATACCCGAAAATATCCAATACACTGCTATTAGTGCAAGGCATAATTAAAAAGCTGTTTAGTGCAGTATCTTTATAACCTACCATAAAGCCGTTAAAGAAAAGTACCTGCTCAATAAATTTTTCGTTGCAAGTATCTGGCAAATTTAGCCATTCAAAACGACTAATTGCGATATTGTACAGGCGGTTAAACCATGTACTATAAGTAACACTAGTAAAATATTTTGCGTTTTCAATCCACGGCGGTCTTTGCATTTTTAACACCTCTTTTAAAGATTGTTGTTCAAGCTATAATTTCCAACATCGTTTGTATGCCAAAATGTAACGCCATTATTTAACATTGCTTTTAATGCCGTTTCTGCATATTCTGGGATATTGCCGCTAACTTGTGCACCGATTGTTTTAACATAGTTCCACGAGGGCCGCCCGGTAATATTCGGGGCTTTGATTCGGCAAACTTTGTAACCAAACGTGGTAAAATATTCGTCAATGATTCTTGCATATTCTGGTAAAATCTGCTTAGAAACGATTCTAATAATTAACTGTGTATCATAGGCAAGTTGCGCTACGCTCTGTGTACCTGCTACTGTTTGTGAATTTAAAGAGTGTGTGCGTAAATCCATAATATTTTGCCCAATCGCAACGCCCGCGGAAATTGCTTCCCCTGCATTGCCTGTTGCAGCACTTGCGCCAATGTTTACGACCTGCCCAATCAAACCAACTGCTAATTGTGGGCCATATTGCACAAGATAATTTTGGAATTGATTTGCGCCAAAGCTGGCGGTAGGATATGCACCTGTTGGGATTGAATGCTCAAGAGCGAAACTAGCGCCGGAACTTTGTTCTTTTTCATACCCTACGGGGTAAATATAACTACTGCCGCCCGCGTATTTAGGTAATTTCAAGCGAAATCCTGCAACTCTATCTGTAAACCATTCGTAACGGTACGGCGTTTCGCTACCGGCCATTACAAGCGTTAAATAATTATAGGGATAACAAAATAACTTATTATTTTTAGGAACATAGTTGCCAAACTTGACAGGGGTTGCAATAGTATAAGTTTGACCACTTGCGGTACTGCTCTCATCAGTAAGAGCAAACATAGAAATAAGGCTTTCTAGTTTACCCTTGCGAGTGTAAAGTTCAACCACTCTATTTGCTTGTGCTCTATCAGTAAGAGGGATTTTATAATAGCCGGAAACTTCATTATTTTCCGCCCCCGGGGCAATAGCTGTAAACCCATCTTGCGTCAATTCTTTAAAAATTTGCGTGGCATACATATACCATTTATGCGGGATATAATTGTTACTGCTTGCCACGTTTACAGGGTCGCCCATTACGACGTTTTCGGGCACAGTGTTAGCACCGATTGTATCGTCGTTTACGTGTTCCCGTTCAACGTAAGACGGGTTAACAGTAGTATCATAAAACCATGTTTGGAAAATATCATAATCAAAACTAATCAAACATGTATTATCCGCTAAATAAATTACATCAGTAATAAAACCATAAAACCATCTATTTGAATAGCCTGTATTCTTCCATGCAATATAATTACAGTCTCGGTACTGGTCAGCCATGCCATCAACGCGAATTTGCTTTGATTTGCTAATATAGCTGTATTGTGTTTTAGTGTAGGCGGCTTTACTTATAATATATGTATTAGCCGCGCTTGCACTTTCAAATAATCTAACATGGGAATAATCACTATTCCACGGGATACCACGGCAAATATATAAACTTGTATTTTGCGTCATTGTTTCCACCTCATTGTAAATATAGAGAATTGCGGGAATTGCACCCGCTTGTACTTTTATTCTCATAAAGGCCCGGTTGCCCGGGCCAGTTATTAGGAAACTGTAATAGCAGCAGTACCCGTCTTTTTCGGGTCAAATACGCTAGTTGCAGTAACGGTATATACGCCACTTGCATTTGCACCAAATGCGATAAAGCCGGTGTTTTCGTCGATTGTTACGTTTGTAGTCGGCGAGATAGAGAATTTAACACCCTTGTTTGCAAAGTCAGTACCTCTAACCGTGGCCACGGCAGCAAGTCTATCCTGGGGGTTTGCCGTGCTTGCTACATTGACGGTAACGTCGGTAATACTCGGGGTCATGGTAGTAAAGCCAACAATAGGCGCGAACGGCGACGCGGAATAAATGCGCCAAACGTGATTGAATTCGTTCCAGTACAGCAACGCGGCATTGTACTGTTCCGTAAACTGGTTCAGTACGTCGTACACTTGGAACCAATCACGGCTCATAACCACAATACCAACAGTATTAAGTGCGGTCAAATCATCCTCGCTAGGTCTCTTGTACGTGGGGTCTTTTGCAAGCAATTCATCAAGGCGGACCAGTTCACCATCATTAAAGCCGAACGAATCAACCAACACGCGCTGACCCATGAACTGTACCTTGTCCATGTTAAAGGCACTTGCCAAAACATCCACGTCGATACTAGCCTCATAGTCAGCAGTCATAACAACGAAAATATCAGACGGAGACGGGATAAATGTATTCACGCCAGCAATGTTATATTCCTTGCTCATGAACTGCAATTTGCCAGTAATGCCCTTAACCTTTTTAACTGCCGCTTTGCCGCTTGCTTCATCGTCTACCGCGTCAATGGTTGTCATTTTTACATTGCCCGGAATGAGACTCTGCGCAATGATGTATTTCATCATAATATATTCATCATAGGCCGCACCGGAATACAAGCTATTGACAATACGTGCGAGAAGGTCAGTTACACCATCAAGAGAAAGGAACGCCTGTCGCAAGTTCTGTTCACTAACGGTTGCCTTATAGTATGTCTGCATGTTCAGCGCGTGGAACGCGGTTTTAATATCGGGGTTTTCACGTTTAAATGCCTGTTCCGTTTCGTTCGTGCTATTCCAGTCATAGGCATTAGCTTTTGCAATATCAACGAAAATTTCCTCAATAGTTTCGCCGTATTCCAGCAGACCCTTTTTAGCAAACGCCAGCGGGTTAGAGTACAGCTTGCTAGTGACGACCACACGGGCAATACGGTTAATCAGTGCGGAAACAAACTCATTCATACGGGGCTGAAATGCAAGAATCTGTTCACCCACAGCGCGGATACTTTCAGTTGTGGCCTTTGCCTGAGGTACTGCCTGATAATATTCGGCGCTTGCATTATCTCGAATTGCGTTAAGGATACCAACGCTGTTTGCATTAAGCTGGGATACAGTAGGTTTAATTGGCATAATAAAACACTCCTTTTATTTAAATAAAGAATCAAAAGTTACACGTTCGGGCGGGTTATTTTCGGGCGGTTTGGGCGGGTCTGGCTGGCCGGGTACTGCGCCTAAAAAGCGCTCAACGTATTGCTTGCGCAATGCACTTTCATTTTCCACGGCGGCAAGACGGGCCGCTTCTCGGTTGTTACTTTCTGTAATAATTGCGTCGTTTTCGTCTAGCAATCGTGCGGCAAGCTGGCCCTGCGTTTCAGCGTCCGCCCCTGCAAATTCTGTCAAGACTGCTTGCATTTCTTCACGTGTCATTTTTCTTTCACCTCGCTTTTAATCTGTAGTTCATTTGCAAGTGCAACAAATTTTTCTTTATCTCCTGCACTAATATTATCAACGGTAAAGCTGTAAAGTTTTGCCGCGCTTGCCTGTTTCGGATAACCGTTCAGCCCTGCACGTTTAATAATATCGGGGTAATCTCGGCGCATGTAGTTTTGGTCACATGCACTACTGTAAACGCCATCAACGTGAACATGTGCAAGATAGTTCGTACTACCGCCATACTGCCAAATACCCCAGTCTTTTACATACTGCGGGCCATTCTTATTATAGCGTGCAACCCATTTATCATAGGCATTTAACATATTTACATCAAGTCTAGATTTAAAGCCGCTAATGTCACTAGCGTAAATCATTACATAATAGCCAGCATTTTCAAGATATTTGCAAAAGTCAATTGCGTTTTTGCTTGTTTCCGTTCTGTATCCATCGGGGCTTAGTTCAATATCACAGGCAATAGGCAAATCAAACTTTTTGCCCTTAATGAGTCCCAAAAAGTACGCCGCTTCTTTTGCACCCCGGCCCGCTTGATGAAACAAACCAGATGTATAAAAATAAGCACCTACGTGCATACCAGCGCTTACGGCATCATTATAAAACCATTCAAAGAATTCGTCCGGGTACAAGTAGCCGTTTGTATTGCCAAACCCCGCGCGAATCATTACGCCCGTGAATCCTGCTTTCTTAACTTTTGCAAAATCAATTTTGCCTTGCCATTTGCTAACATCAATGATTTTTTCCATATCTATCTTCCTTTACTTGCTTTACCTTTTCGAACACATCTGAAAGAGGGCCAATTAAATCAGGGTTAATTTCACCAATATTTTCTACAATGCTTGACAATTCCATTACAATAATATACAGTGTAATAAAACTAATAAAAGGAAAGTCAATTGCAATACCAATCATCGGCAAGCCCAACTGCAAATAAAACATGACAGCAACGGCGGCAATCTCTGCAAGTTTATGATAAAGGCCCTGCCGCATTACCTCGCTTTTATACTCATGCTTGTAACATGCTTTGATAATGCCTGTCAGATAATCAGCAATAATTGCAACCATAATTAAAGTCAACTGCGCTACCTTGATGTTCATTTTTAATCACCTCTTTACTCTAATATACATTATAATTTTGTATTTGTCAATATATTTAGCCGTGAATTTTAAATGTAGTATCTACCAAAACAGTACCGCCCGGGACAACCTTTGTTGTTAATTTTCCGTCAAATACTGCCCCGTATTCAAATGAATCAATCGTAACTTTCTGTTTTACACTTTTTGTCATTCCTGCGCCTGTAACTGTCCAGTCGTTTAATATGAATGTTTCGCCACGTCCTGTTATCATTTCTTCCATGTATAGTTTGGGTCGTAGATATTTTGCTTGTGTAAATGTGTTTTCATGCTTAAAAGCGCCTAGTCTGTAATCGTCAACATCAAGGCCCGGCACGTCATAATCACCCAAAACATGCAAACTATCAGTATCCGCATACATGAACCGGTCATAACATGATTGCGCGGCCCGAATAGTAACGTCACGTGCGTAAGCGGTGCAGAAACAACCGACGGGAATATAAACAGGCTCGCGGTTTTCAATCTCGCCCGGTAAATATGCTAATCTGTTATCTTTTAATGTGGGCCATCGACTCGCGCATATAGGGTTAGTCGCCATCTTACCATAAAAGCTATTAAGCATTAGTTTTGCTAGTTGATAGCGTGCATAGTTCTTTTCTTGTTTTGCTTGCTGTTTCTGTTTATAAAAGTAGTCTATATATGTGTCAAATAACTTTTCACCTGCTTTATACATGTAGCCATCAATCGGACGATAATTGTAAACGTCGTACTGGTCAAAAAATAAAGCCAAATCAACGCTAGTTAATGTTAGCGGTACACTGTCGTTTAGGCTTTCTGTAACATATTCAGTAGGAATATAACCAGCTGTGTTTTTCATCTGTATAGTTGGTAAGTGATTTGGTTTTAGTTTAAAATCGCAATAAAAGCGCTGAAAATATAAAGGGTATTTATCATTCTTTTGGTATTCACCAGTAAAATAAACGGGTTCTCCATACGGATATACGTGCGGTGAATGTAACGCAAAAGGGTACAGACTGTTTACATCATATACGCGCCCTGCACCAACTAACTTATTTTTGTATTGCGGGGCAACATAGGTAAACCCCCCTCTATACGCTTTGCGTAAATAAGAGTCATTTTCGGGAACTGGGAAAGTATTTCTAAACCCTTTTTTACCGCCCATACACTTATCAACATAAAAATTAAAAGCGTTACTACCTGCTGTTATTTTCTTGTAGCCGTCGTCGAATGTAGATTTTAACGCTATTGCAACAATTAGTGCGTCATTTGTAATATAGTCTTTTTCTTCTTTGGTCAATTCGTGGCCCGGTTCTCGGTATGCTTTATAATCAATATGCAGTTTTTGTACTGGTAATTTCCAACCCTTTGCAATTGCATCAACGCTGTATGGCAATATTTTTAAACTGTCAATTATTTCACATTTTGACTTGGGGCCAAAACATAAACACATTGTATAATAAAAACCCTTATCGCTTATTAGCGTGTTAAATTCGCACGTTTGCAAATCTTTTTTTTCTTTGTTTAACGTCCAGCCATTTTTTAATAGATAATCTAGTATAAATGTGCCGTCAAACTTTAAGTTGTGAAAATAGCATTTCCTATTATGACCCCATAAAAAGTCAATAAATGTACTTATACTATTTCCATATTCACGCTTTGTATTATCATATATGTTTATAGCAACCCAAGCCCAAACGCGGCAATCTTCCGGGTCTGTTGTTGTTTCAAAATCGCACGACCAAATATTACTTGTACGCATGGTTTAAATCTCATCGGGCAAATTATCAGAATAAATAACCATTTGTAACGCATTTGCAATTTCGTTAACTTTTGCTTGCGCACCAACGCCCATATCGTACAAATAGTCAACGTCAAATATAGAAGGGTATCTATCAACAATTTCTGCCCATTGCTCATTAGTTAACTTTGCTAAAGCATCATAAACAAACGGCCCGTTTGAAACATTAAAGCACCCAACCTTTACAAATGCGGCTAAATAATGGTCAAGGCGTAAAATAGGCGATTCTGCTTGGCCATACTTTTTATAGTATCGCTGTTCCCGTTCATATCTGCTTTGTACTTTTCCCAAAATTTCACGATTAGGAATATTGCTAATTTTTGTTGGTTTCGCTTTTAATTCTTCAATACCGGGAATAATTTTATTTATTAGTTCCTGATTGCTTGCTGTTGTTTTCTGTGCTTCTAATTTTAGAATATCTTTTTTGTAACGTTGTCTAGCCGCCCTGTCAAGCCTGCTAATGGTGCGCCGTTCGCCTTTTGTCGTGACAAACCTAAAGCCCTTAACTTTTGCACTTTCAAAATCTGCAATTTTCTTATAATCGTTCAACCGTTTAATTTGTTGCCTTAATTGCGCAGTATTTTCGCTTTGGGCTTTTAATTCTTGAACGGTTATTTTTGGTGCAACTGTTTTACCGCCCGATTTTATATAGCGCGTTCGCATCTGGTTATATCTGCTTACTGCAATAGACAATTCCTTTTCAGATAGTTTGCTAAATTTACGCGCCATTATACTACCCCCAATAAAATAAGGGCGGTAAACTTGCACACATTCAATACAAGTTTACCGCCCTTTCTATTCATATTGCTTATGCAATAGTAATGGTCAACACCTGATTCTTGCCACTGGTAACAAGGCCCGGGACAATGGTAATAGGTTTATCCCACGTATCGGGCAGACCATACATGCTAACAATACGCTTAATACTATTGTAAGCACCCATCGAACAGCACCCGTAACTCTTGCCATCCTTATCAAAGATAATCATGCGCGGGGACAACTGGATTTTACCATCAATGGCTCTGCCGTCCTCGTCCTTTGCTTCAAACTCGACGGGTTCAATGTAAAGACCCGTCATTTCAATGGGCATATTGATACATTCACGCAACGACGCATCGGCGCGATTAGTTGCGTTGAAAATTTTCTTCTTTTCCTCGTCGGTATTCATGGGGAGACTGCAATAGCAACCGCCGAAAATACTAGACTCCATCATGGTTGCGGGCGTTTCTTTGGGTACAAGATTCTGATTAAACATAGTGTTTCGTTCCTTTCTTTACTGGCTAATTTCGGTAATGTTTGCGTACTGGTTTACGATTGCATCGGGAATTTCAACGTCACATTTAGGATAGCTTACGGACTGGATAACACCATAACCAGTCAATTTGCTTTTAGCAATTCGCCCGGCAATAATGTCTGTACTTTCAATCCAGTTTCCATCTTCCTGTTTTTCCAAAAATTCCACCTTGGTGCAGATTTTCTTGAACTTCATGGTAATGCCCCTTTCGTTTGTATTTAAGGTTTTCTCAACCTCTGTATATATTATAATATAAATAAGGTAGAATGTCAATAGGGTTTTCAAAATTATTTATTAAAAATTGCAAATTCTGGCAATGTCATAAAACATATCTTTTATTGCTAGACTCTCATAGAATAGGCAACCTGTGTTATACGCAAATTTAGTTAATTCGCCATGATAGCCACGGCAAAACATTTTACCTGTCAATAAATTTGGTTTCATATTCTCGGTTGTAAATGTGTAACTGCATGGACAATTAGGGTTATATTTTGTACTAACAAATAAACCGCCGCTTTTGAAATTCACCCATACACCGTAAGTTTTGCCATCGTACACAAAAGTATAAATTAAATCACCTTTGGGAAAGTCTTTTACAACAAAGTCAAAATTATCTAGTAAAAAATCATTTTCAAAAGCGTGCTTTGCATAAGCACTATTTGCCATGATTTGCCCAAATTCGGTTGCCTTTGCTTGTGCGGTAAATTCTGCATCGTTAATATGCAGGGCATAAATGTTCTTATTTTTAAATTCACCCTTGCTATTTAATTGTACATGGAAAAAATTATAATAGGGATTGCTACTTGCAAACGAGTTACCTATAAAAATAACGGGAACGCGTTTTCTATTAGGGTCAGACGGACGGGCCAACGTATCATAAAGCCGCGCAAATTCTTCAGGTTCATTTTTCAAATAACGCTTGCCTTTACGCGGGTCAAGGAAAATTTCTTCAAAAATCATAAACCGCAAATTTGGCAGATTCACGCCCTGTATACCTGCATCAGTTGACAAACTGAAAAAATGACAAATAGGCTTAAACCCATCGTCTGTTTCAATTCCTGCCATATTAGAACGGTATTTTATATCAAGATTATAATTAAACTTTGTGTTAATATCGTCAAAATACTTTTTATAGGCTTTTTGCGTTTCTGTTTTGGTACGACGAATAACGCAAAATTCGGACGTGTTATCTTTCAAAAATAAGTTTAAGCCATAATTACGGCAACCTGTTGTTTTTCCGTCGCCTTTTGGGCCTGTTACAAAATTAAATAACCTTTGTTTGTTTAGTATATCTGTTGGGTCAAACCATGCCATTTAAAAACACATACTTTCTAAATAAATTTTCGCACTTTCTTTTGTTAATTGCAGATGCCTACAAATAAAATAGCAAGGCATTTGCTGGCAAGTTTTTCTCCATTCATCTAATGGGCACTCAAAATTTTCTAACCAATTTTTACAAGCATTATAAAGATTTTCTGTCAACTCTTTGTTCTTATCCATTTTGCACCTCATAAAACAAATAGAGGTACACGCAACAATCAAACGGGAGTAACTAACTCATGCGCGATAGCTCTAATTAAAGAGTAGTTCCTATCAACGCGCGGTTCATTTGCTGTCGTGCCCTCTACACTTATATTATAACACGTTATTTGTTATTGTCAATAAAGTATGAGCATTTTCTTTTACTTTATAATTTATACTTCTGCACCATTTGGCCATAGCTTAGCCCTAACGCGCTTGCTTTACGGTTAATTTCTTCAATAGCCGCTTCTGTGTGTGGTTTCTTTGAAGAATTGCCTAACCATATCCGACAATAATCACAATATAACTGATTATTTTTTAAAGGTTCAAAAGGTAAGCCGCATATTCTGCAATATTTAACCATGACTAAACCTCCAGCAAGAAATATAAAGATATAGAAACGATAAGAAAATTACAATAGCATAAAGCGCATATTCATTGCACCTTGCAAAACCTGTAATATCATCACTTATAATTAAAGCTAATACTTCATAAGCAATAATAACAAAAAAGCCAATAATTAGTAATAGCAATGAAGCGCACCATCCTTTATACACATGAAGGTTACTGTCTTGCGGCCATAATAGTTGATATTTTTCTGGCTTATTAACCTTGCTACATTGTCTTTTGTTGACACTGCATAGAGGTTATTAAAGCGGCTTAATAAATGCCATGCGTTATAGATAATCATTTTCTTAATTCTCCGTTACTGTTATACATTTCGCTTTTAATAGTTGAAAGCTGTAACAAGCATGAACACAATTTAAAGTGCTGGCAATTTATGCAGTCTTTGTAAAATGCCAAGCATCAATTAAAAGGCCAATATCGTGCACTAAATCTATCATTTCAAAACTTTGCATTGTCGGTAAATCTTTGTTATTCATATATAACCTCACATTTCACAAAACATTTATAAATAATATTTAAGCACCCTTTTA
>ERZ791919.2154-NODE-2154-length-14731-cov-46.017239_pt1 | contig 14731 bp, 8 predicted proteins | sample MGYA00510137_ERZ791919 | MGnify/ENA primary metagenome ERZ791919 (study PRJEB30046, sample SAMN00792059) | human gut metagenome | study: EMG produced TPA metagenomics assembly of the A metagenome-wide association study of gut microbiota in type 2...
ATGCCTTGGCTCTCGGAGGCGATGAAGGACGTGATAAGCTGCGATAAGCTTCGGGGAGGTGCAAATGACCTTTGATCCGAAGATTTCCGAATGGGACAACCCAATATCTTGAAGAGATATTATCCAACGTGGTTGGAGGCTAACGCAGGGAACTGAAACATCTTAGTACCTGCAGGAAAAGAAAATAAACAATGATTCCCCCAGTAGTGGCGAGCGAACGGGGAACAGCCCAAACCATCCATGTTACGGCATGGGTGGGGTTGTAGGACTACGCCGTTGCATGAAGACATCAGAGAAGAACTTTCTGGAAAGAAAGACCATAGAGCATGACAGTTGCGTATTCGAATGTTGTCGAAGCATAGTAGTATCCTGAGTAGCGCGGAGCACGAGGAATTCTGCGTGAATCTGCCGGGACCATCCGGTAAGGCTAAATACTCCCGAGAGACCGATAGCGAACCAGTACCGTGAGGGAAAGGTGAAAAGCACTTCGAACAGAAGAGTGAAATAGTTCCTGAAACCGTGCGCCTACAAGCGGTCGGAGCTCGTTAATGAGTGACGGCGTGCCTTTTGCATAATGAACCTACGAGTTGCCTTTGCCGGCAAGGTTAAGTGTGACGACACACGTATCCGAAGCGAAAGCGAGTCTGAACAGGGCGTATAGTCGGCAGTGGCAGACGCGAAACCAAGTGATCTACCCTTGGCCAGGTTGAAGGCTGGGTAACACCAGCTGGAGGACCGCACCAATAAGCGTTGAAAAGCTTCTGGATGAGCTGAGGGTAGGGGTGAAAGGCTAATCAAACTTGGAGATAGCTCGTACTCCCCGAAATGCATTTAGGTGCAGCCTTGACTATTACTAATGTGAGGTAGAGCGACTGATAAGATGCGAGGGCTTCACCGCCTATCAAGTCTTGATAAACTCCGAATGCTTAAATAAGAATCAGAGGAGTGAGGGCATGGGTGCTAAGGTCCATGTCCGAGAGGAAAATAACCCAGACCACCAGCTAAGGTCCCGAAATAACGGCTAAGTTGAATTAACGAAGTCGAACTGCAGAGACAGCTAGGATGTTGGCTTGGAAGCAGCCATTCATTTAAAGAGTGCGTAACAGCTCACTAGTCGAGGAGTCGGGCGTGGATAATAATCGGGTATCAAGTTGTCTACCGAAGCAGTGGGATCATTTATATGATCGGTAGGGGAGCATTCCAGTCAGCGTCGAAGGCGTACCGTGAGGTATTCTGGAGCGTCTGGAAAAGCAAATGTAGGTATAAGTAACGATAAAGGGGGCGGGAAACCCCCTCGCCGAAAGACTAAGGTTTCCTGATCAACGCTAATCGGATCAGGGTCAGTCGGGTCCTAAGGCTCAGCCGAACGGCGAGGCCGATGGCAGAACCGGTTAATATTCCGGTACTACCTGTGGGAGTGACGTGGAGACGGAGTCGTGACAGCGCCGCGGACTGACGGAATAGTCCGTTGAAGGGTGTAGATGCTGATTGTTCCAGGCAAATCCGGAGCAAGAGTCGAACCTGACAGTATGGAGCGTTCTTAGAACAATCCAATAGTGCGTGTAATCATACTTCCAAGAAAATCCGCTAAACTTAATCCTGCAGGTACCCGTACCGCAAACGGACACACGTAGTCGGGTTGAATATACTAAGGCGCTTGAGTGATTCACGGTTAAGGAACTAGGCAAACTGACCCTGTAACTTCGGGATAAAGGGTCCTCGCTTAACGGCGAGGCGCAGAGAATAGGTCCAGGCAACTGTTTAACAAAAACACAGGGCTGTGCAAAATTGAAAGATGAAGTATACAGCCTGACACCTGCCCGGTGCTGGAAGGTTAAGAGGAGATGTCATCGCAAGAGAAGCATTGAATTGAAGCCCCAGTAAACGGCGGCCGTAACTATAACGGTCCTAAGGTAGCGAAATTCCTTGTCGGGTAAGTTCCGACCTGCACGAATGGTGTAATGATCTGGACACTGTCTCAACCGTGAGCTCAGTGAAATTGTAGTATCGGTGAAGATGCCGATTACCCGCGATGGGACGAAAAGACCCCGTGAACCTTTACTATAGCTTATCATTGAATCTGGGCACGTGATGTGTAGGATAGGTCGGAGGCTTTGAAGCAGGTACGCCAGTATTTGTGGAGCCGCTGTTGAAATACGACCCTTTATTTGTTTGGATTCTAACCCGTGGAACGGGGACATTGATTGGTGGGTAGTTTGACTGGGGTGGTCGCCTCCAAAAGCGTAACGGAGGCTTCTAAAGGTGCCCTCAGACCGATTGGTAACCGGTCGTAGAGTGTAATGGCATAAGGGCGCTTGACTGGGAGACATACAAGTCGATCAGGTAGGAAACTAGAGCATAGTGATCCGGTGTTTCCGCATGGAAGGGACATCGCTCAAAGGATAAAAGGTACTCCGGGGATAACAGGCTGATCCCTCCCAAGAGCTCATATCGACGGAGGGGTTTGGCACCTCGATGTCGGCTCGTCACATCCTGGGGCTGGAGAAGGTCCCAAGGGTTGGGCTGTTCGCCCATTAAAGTGGCACGCGAGCTGGGTTCAGAACGTCGTGAGACAGTTCGGTCTCTATCTATCGTGGGCGCATGAAATTTGCGTGGCTCTGACACTAGTACGAGAGGACCGTGTTGGACAGACCTCTGGTTTGCCGGTTGTGCCGCCAGGTGCATTGCCGGGTATCTAAGTCTGGATCGGATAAGTGCTGAAAGCATCTAAGTACGAAGCCGGCCACAAGATTAGATTTCTCAGGGTCGTTGTAGACTACAACGTTGATAGGATGCAGGTGTAAAGATGGAGACATCAAAGCCGAGCATTACTAATTGCCCGTCCACTTTCCTTATATGTCGGATGGTGTATACCTTTGGTTTTTACTACAGAATGAAATTACGATAACAGCTCAACAATATGTCAACCTTATTCAGGTGGCTATAGCACAAGGGTTCCACCTCTTCCCATTCCGAACAGAGAAGTTAAGCCTTGTCACGCCGATGGTACTGCGTCACAGTGGGAGAGTAGGTAGCCGCCGTTTTGATTGAAGCCTCCGGACTTGAAGAAGTTCCGGAGGCTTTTTTTTGTATCCGCACGTGTGAAATGTGACCTCTACTGTTTTTTCGGCTCAGTTTGAAAACTTGGGGGAATTAGTTAAAAACCTTATCTTTCCCGTGGGTGTGGATACGTTTCCCACGGAACTGTCCGGAAGGCTCCGCCATGTCTTTTCTCCGGCAGGGGCAGGTCCGGAAACCCTCACCGGTACTTATGCCTTGGAATAGGGACTGGAAATAGAACAGGCAGGTCTGAAGGCCTGCCCTGATAGAGAACCGGGAGATGATTATAGAGTCTTTATGCAAGCTATCAGTTTGTCGACATCTTCTTCTGTTGTATCGAAAGAGGTAACAAGTCTCATTTCTCCTATGGTTTCGTTCCAAAAGTAGAAATGATAATATTCTTGTAGCTTATCTTCTTTTTCATGCGGCATGATGAAGAATAATTGGTTGCTCTCCACTGTTTGGGTAAACTTTATATCAGGCATTGTGGAAAGTTTCTTGTACAAGCGTTGCGCCATTGCGTTGGCATGTTGTGCGCATGTTAACCATAGGTTATCTTCAAGGAAGGCTGTGAACTGGCAAGAGATATAACGCATTTTGCTGGCCAATTGGCAAGATTGTTTTCTGGCATAACGTGCTTCCTTTATCAAATCCTGATTGAAAATCACTACACATTCGGCTCCCATCAGTCCGTTCTTTGTTCCTCCCAAAGTCAATGTGTCAACTCCGCAAGCTCCTGATATATCATCAAGACTCATTCCCAATGCTGCCGCGGCATTAGAGATACGGGCACCATCCATATGCACAAACAGTCCATGCCGGTGTGCAAATTCTGTCAATGTGCATATTTCTTCTGGTTTATAAATTGTTCCTAATTCACTACATTGACTTAGGTAAATTGCTCCGGGCTGAGAATGGTGTTCTATACCAAAGTTAACCATAAATGGTTTTAGTAATTCCGGAGTCAGTTTGCCATCCGGAGTAGGAATTGTGCGCATGAAACAGCCAGTCGCTTTACTGGGGGCACCACATTCATCTACAGCAATGTGAGCTGTGTCGGCACAGAAGATAATATGGTAAGGACGGGTCATTATTTGCAGCGCCATAGTATTACTGCCTGTGCCATTAAAAACAAACAGTGCTTCACATGGACGTGAAAATTGTTCTTTCACTTTGTGGGCGGCTTCTTCTGTCCATGGATCATCTCCATAGCCAAGTGCATGTCCGTTATTGGCCTTCATTAACGCTTCCATGATGCGGGGATGTACACTTGAATTATTGTCAGATGCAAAACTTCTCATATTCTTTTTCTATTTTACAATTTATTTGTAAAGGTAGGAGCTTTTTCAACAAAATGCAATGAAACGTCATTGAAATAAATACGCAAAAGGAGTATCATGCAGATGTATTATACATGTAATGCTTTTATCTGATCTTTGCCATCGGAAAAATAACAAGGTAAAAGTATGATGAAAGCTCAGATGAAAGGCATTAGCCTTATGATAATTCTCTTGATGTTGGTATTGACTGTACAGGCGGCTGCTTTGAGAGGAACTGTAACAGATAAAGCGACTAAAGAGCCACTTATTGGTGCTGCTGTACAGTTAAGTGGTACAAATACAGGAACTATTACTGATGTGGATGGTAATTTCGAACTTGCGGGATTAAGAAATGGAACGTACAAGCTTATTATATCTTATGTGTCTTATTGTACACAGACTGTTGAGGTTACAATAAACGGCATGTTCGAAATAAAAGTAGAACTAGAACAGGATAATCAACAATTAGGAGAAGTTGTGGTTGTAGCGGATGCTAAAAAGAATACGGAGAATGCTATTATTACCCAACAACGTACTAGCTTGGTTATGCAAACGGGAGTTTCTGCCCAGCAGATTACCAAGACGCAAGATAAAGATGCTTCGGAAGTGATTCGCCGTGTACCGGGTATCAGTATAATTGAGGAGAAATTCGTTATGGTACGTGGGCTTTCACAACGGTATAATAATGTGTGGATTAATAATAGTGCCGTACCTAGTTCTGAAGCCGATGCGCGTGCTTTCTCTTTCGATATTATTCCATCGTCGCAGTTGGATAATATGTTGGTAGTGAAATCGCCTGCACCGGAATATCCGGCTGATTTCAGTGGTGGTTTTATTTTAGTGAATACCAAAGATGTTCCTAGCAGTAATCTGTTTACTATTTCGGTTGGAACTAGTTTAAATGATCAGACTCATTTTAAAAAGTTTCTGTATAATAAAGGAAGTGGCACAGATTTTCTAGGTTTCGATAATGGCTTTCGTAGCTTGAAAGGTGGAATCAATGCTGTGCTTAGTCCGATGAACAATGGCTATGATTTATTAAATAATGGGTTAAATAATGACTGGACCGTTAAAGATCGTAGGCCCTTGGCAGATCTTAGCCTGAATATGAATTTCAGCCGTCGCTGGGTGGATAGTAGCGGACGTACTTTGGCTATATTAGGAACAGTGAACTATAGCAATAGCTATAGGACATATCTGGATATGGATAACAATTTGTTTGGTGCTTATGATATGACTCACGATTGTTCTAATTATTTACGTAAAAGTATAGATGACCAATATAATCATAGTGTTCGTATAGGAACTATGCTGAATTTTACTTATATACCTGCCAGTGGTAACAGTCGCTATGAGTTTAAGAATATTTTTAATCAATTAGGGAAAGACCGCTATACTTACCGTAAGGGAACAGATGCACAAAGTGATTATGAAGAGAGTGCGGAATATTATTATCAGAGTCGTACCACTTATAATGGTCAATTTACGGGGAAGCATACATTGGGTAATACCGATAAGTTGGATTGGAGTGCTGGATATTCTTATGCCAATCGGAATATGCCGGACCGCCGTCGATATACTACCGTACTCAATGAGGAGACCAATCAGTTGGAAGTAGAGAACTTGAATGAGATTAATCGGGAGTTTTCCCGATTGGATGAACATATTTTGTCGGCTAACATCAATTATCAGCACGATTTCTCTTTCGGGATTTTTACTCCTAGCCTGAAGGTTGGAGCTTACACGGAGCATCGTGCTCGTGAATATAATACCCGTTTTTTTATCTATAGTTGGAAAAATGGTTTGCCGGGTGCTTATAAAGTAATGAATGTCCCTAATGAATTATTACAAGAGAAGAATTATGGGGAGAATGGACTTTATTTATTGGAACAAGTGGATTGGCGCAATAATTACGAAGGCAATAATCTCTTGAGTGCTGGTTATGTAGGGGGTAATCTTCCGTTGGGCAAATTGAATGTATACGCAGGAGTTCGTTTTGAATATAATAGAATGGAGTTGGTTAGCCATACACAGAAAAACGAGGAAAGCCCCACTAGTGTGTTTTACACGTATGATGACTTTTTCCCGTCTGTAAATGCGGCTTATCGTTTGAATGATAAGCATCAGTTCCGTTTATCTTATGGACGTACTGTGAATCGTCCGGAATTTCGGGAGGTTTCTTCTTCTGTATATTATGATTTTGATCTTGCCAGCAATGTACAAGGTAATTATAATTTAAAGCCTGCTTATATTGATAATTTAGATTTTGGTTATGAGTTTTATCCCAGCAGTGGAGAGCTGATTTCTGTTTCTCTTTTCTATAAAAGGTTTAAGAATCCTATTGAATGGACTTATACTGTATCCGGAGGTACAGACCTTATCTATTCGTATGTCAATGCCAAAGGAGCGGATAATTATGGAGTAGAAGTGGATATACGCAAAAATCTGGATTTTATAGGTATGCGTAATTTTAGTCTTAGTCTGAACGGGGCTTTAATTAAAAGTAAAGTGAAATTTGAGCCGGGAGCCAAAGAGAAGGACCGTCCGATGCAAGGTCAATCTCCATATTTGATTAATGCCGGTTTCTTCTATCAACATGCCGATAGCGGATGGAATGCTGCATTGCTTTATAACCGTATCGGTAAACGTATTATTGGTGTAGGCCGTAGTTTGGGAACCGCAGACAATGAAGTCAGAGTACCCGATTCTTATGAAATGCCCCGTAATGCAGTAGATTTAAGTGTTTCGAAAAAAATTGGTAATCTGGAAATAAAGGTTGCTGTACGCGATTTGTTGGCGGAGAAAGTTTCTTTCAAGCAATTTGAAGAAACTAGACATGGAAAAGTGGAGCAAATTACTCGTCAATACAAATCAGGGCGTAATTTCAATTTGAACATTAACTATACGTTTTAAAATAGAATGAATCTTTCATTATTAACCAATAAACAAATGGAAATGAGAACTGACAAGTTTATGATTTACGTATTCTCAGCAATAATGCTGGGGGGAATGGTTGCTTGTAGCAGTGATGATCCGGAAACTGATACAGGAAACGGTAATGGCAACGGTGGAAATGCCGAAGCTCCTTATGTATGGGGGGCTGAGGGGGCTATTAAAACATGTGACCACTTGTTATTTGATGATGATAAAACAGAGAATGCCAAAGGTACCGTGATAGGAAATGGAGATCAGGAGTTTATTTTTAAGGGTACACAGACTTTGTCCAAAGGAACTTACCTGATGAAAGGATGGATTTATGTGGGAACTGGGTCGGTATTGACCATCGAACCGGGGACTGTTATCAAAGGGGATAAAGATACACAGGCTGCCTTGATTGTAGAACCGGGCGGCAAACTAATAGCCGAGGGTACTAAAGACGCTCCGATTGTTTTTACCTCTGAACAGCCTAAAGGCCAGCGTAAACCGGGAGATTGGGGGGGATTGATTATTTGTGGTAATGCCAAGAATAATCAGGGAGTGTTGAACCAGCAGATTGAAGGAGGTCCACGTACTAAACATGGAGGAAATGATGATGCTGACAATTCAGGTATATTGAGATATGTACGTGTGGAATTTGCTGGTTATCCTTTTCAAAAAGATAAGGAAATTAATGGTATAACTTTTGGATCTGTAGGTAGTGGAACTACCATTGATCATTTACAGGTTTCATATTCCAATGACGACTCTTACGAATGGTTTGGAGGTAATGTAAATTGTAAATATCTAGTGGCTTATAATGGATGGGACGATGAGTTTGATACAGATAATGGCTTCTCCGGTAAGGTCCAATATTGTCTTTCAATCCGTGATCCGAGAATCGCAGATACTTCTCAGTCTAATGGTTTTGAGTCGGATAATTGTGGAGACGCCTCATTGATAGAACCCTATACGACAGCCGTATTTAGTAATGTCACTTTTATCGGACCGTTGGGGCGTGATGCCAACTTTGTTAATAATGAGAGCTATATTACGGGCGGTAGCTTCAATCCTAATAATGGTTCAGCTTTAGGTAAGTTTCAGTCTGCTATGCAGATCCGGCGTTCCAGTCGTTTGAATTGCTTTAATTCAGTAGCTGTAGGGTATCCTGTCGGTTTAATTATTGATGGTGAGAAAGGTAATACAGTTGAGATGGCGAAGGCAGGAAACATAAAGTTGGAGAATATTTGGTTTGCAGGTATGACGGTGGTCGGTTCTGATGCTAACAAAGTATATGATGATGTGCTTTATGATGCCGTGAACAAGCAAATCATTGATGCTGGACAAGAGTCTTATTCTTCTACTTTTTTCAAGACTCAGAAAGGAAATAAAGTATTGACTGATGTCAATGAGTTGAAATTCAAGGACGGGCGTAATATCGGTGTTAATTATATGCCGGATGCAGATAGCCCTGTGTTGACAGCCGCTTCATTTAATGACGCACTGTTGAGCAGCGGTTTTGAGACAGTAGAATATATCGGAGCGTTTGGAACAGATGATAATTGGTTGGATGGCTGGACTAATTTCGATCCTAATAATACAGACTACTAATACACCTTTGAATATACACACATAGCTGTTAATTTTAGGGGATTCTATGCGGTAAAGTCATAGAATTCCCTTATTTTTGTATCCAAACCTAGAAACTATTAATTAATACACCTATGTATCCATTTAAATTTAACCCCATTCTGAAATCCACCATTTGGGGTGGAGAAAAGATTATTCCGTTCAAACATCTGAATATTGAACAGCCTCAGGTTGGCGAAAGTTGGGAAATTTCTAATGTCCCAGGCGATGAGTCTGTTGTTGCTAATGGAACTCAAGCCGGCAAAAATTTGAGCCAGTTGGTAAAAGAATATAAAGGTTCTTTGGTAGGAGAAAGTAATTATCAGCGTTTTGGCGATAATTTTCCCTTGTTGATCAAATTCATTGATGCTTGTGACGACCTCTCTATACAAGTGCATCCGGATGATGAACTGGCAAAGAAGCGTCATAATTCGATGGGCAAGACCGAAATGTGGTATGTTATTGACAATGCCGGGGGGAAAGCACATCTGCGTTCGGGATTAAGTAAAAAAATTACTCCCGATGAATATGCTGCAATGATTGCTGATAATACTATTTGTGATGCATTGGCTGATTATGCCGTACAACCGGGTGATGTGTTTTTCTTGCCTGCAGGACGTATCCATAGTATTGGAGCCGGATGCTTTATTGCTGAGATTCAGCAGACCTCGAATGTGACTTATCGAATTTATGATTTCAATCGTAAGGATAAAAATGGCAATACTCGTGAGTTGCATACAGAATTGTCAAAAGATGCCATAGATTATTCTGTAGAAGAGGATTATCGTACTCATTATACTCCGAAACAGAATGAATCTGTCGAGTTGGTTACCTGTCCGTATTTCACTACTTCTGTTTATGATTTGACTGAAAATATGACGATAGATTATAGTGAACTTGATTCGTTTGTAATTTATATTTGCATGGAAGGTACATGTACGGTAACTGATGGGGATGGTAACTCATTGGAATTGCAAGCCGGTGAATCTATCCTTTTCCCTGCCACAACAAAAGAGGTGAAAGTGACTGTGGAAGGTCATGTTAAGTTCTTGGAAACTTATGTATAAAGATTCGTTTTGTTTTTGATAAAATAAACTGCTGTTTCCAATACATACAACGAAAGCAGCAGTTTATTTTATTAAAAACAATGTTCCCTGTTTAAAAGGTAAACTTCAGGCATACAGGTTTATTGGTTTTTATTGTTTTGCCTGTGTCTTTCAGTAGTCCTGTTTGGGAATCTCTTTCAAATACTTGTATGGAGTTGCTGTCTCTGCAGGCCACTAACAGGTATCGTCCGTTCCGGCTGATAATAAAATTACGTGGATGGATACCAGTCAGCTGATAACCTGTCTTTGTTAATGTTCCTTCTTCCTGATTTATGGAGAAAATAGCGATACCGTCTGCTTTTAAGCGGTTGGATGCATATAGAAATTTTCCATCAGGTGAAATGTGAATATCTCCGCTACCTTTGGCACCCACTGTGTCAGCTTCTATATATTGTATGGCGTTTAATTTTCCTTTGTCGTAAGAGAAAGCTATAACTTTTCCTGAGATTTCATTAATCAGATAAGCGAATTTTTGGTTCGGATGGAAACAAATGTGGCGTGGTCCTGATCCTGATTCTACTTTTATATTAAATTCTTCGGATTCATTCAGCAAGGAATGGGATACACCATCAGTTACATTCTCACTAACAGGAAATACATGAATCTGGTCTGTTCCTAAATCACTGGCAAGTAGATATTTATGGTCTGGAGTGAATTCTATACAATGTAAATGTGGCTGTGTTTGTCTCTCTTTGTCAAGACTATTTCCTGTAAAGGAAATAAGGCGTGTTTCGGATTTTAATTTGCCGTCTTTATCTAGTGGGAAAACGGTAATGCTACCTCCTATATAATTTGCTGTCAGGACAAATTTTTCCGACGGGCTGAGAGTTATATAACAAGGTGCACCGCCGTCAGTGGGTTGAGAATTAAGCAAAGTTAGTTTCTTTTGTTCTTTATCGAATTTGATGGCATTGGCGGTAGAACTTTTTCCGGAATCCTCCCCTACAGCATATATTCTTTCTCCATCAGCCGAAGGAATGAGGAAAGATGGGTTGGATATTCCTTTTATTCCGCTGATATATTGTGAGTTGCCATTTTGTTCATCAAAGTTATAAACCTTGATACCTTCTTCCTCCGGAGTTGCATAACTGCCTACCAACATATACATCATATTCGGATTTTCTTCAACTGTAATTGCTTCCGTTTGTTTCTTGGGAGAGGGTATACAGCCTCCCAGTATCATACTGCTCATACACAATACCATTAATTTTTTGTTCATATTGTCTGATCTGTTAGGATTAGAAAAATTATTTTCAAAGATACATTGTTCTCATTAAAATGCTATAAATAAATGAATAAATAATTGGATATTAACAGAAGTGTGTGTATATTTGTAATCTCTTTATGAGTTACCAGTACGGGGTTGACTGGATTTGACAGCGTGGCTAAGTGGTATGTAAGCATGCAGTGCGTGGTTGATTGGCACTATAATCCCAGTTTTCAAAATTTTATCTGGCAACGAAAATTATGCTCTTGCTGCTTAATCGAATCATAGTAGATTAGCTTTATTTCTGCCAAAGTGGTGGAAACGAGACATCACTCAAAAGCTCTTGTTCCGAAGCGTTTGATCAAGTGGTGCAGTAAAATCGGGAATAGTTAGAGATCCGCCTCGTGTCTCTTACGAAAATTTAGAGGATAAGGTATAAGTTGGTGGCTTCGGTCCTGCTTATACTCGAAAATTTAGGCGAAGATAAGCATGTAGAAAGCGTATGGCTTCCTCGTTTGGACGAGGGTTCGACTCCCTCCAGCTCCACAAACTAAGAGTGATTCGTCCTTGAGTTTTCATAATCCAAGGACGAATTCTTTTTTAGAAGAGTAATGTATGTAGCTTACTCATGTTTCTTTTCTGATTTTTGTAGAATACATTTTCTCTCTTTTTCTAAAGATATTCTTGTTTTTCACGTAAAGACACTTGTTTAAAGATGAATGCTATTTTATTGTTTAATGACTAATTCTATTACATAATCTATGTCATCAGGTACTTGAGGCAGTTTTATAAATATGCCGTCTTTCTCCTGTTTGAAAGAAAGTGGAGTTTTGGAAATGAACTGTATTGCTTTCTTTACTTTTGCCTTCAGAGGTATATAAAGTGCATCATCCTGCAAATCTAGTATATGGATGAATAAACGGTCACCTTTGCGAGTTGATACCCCCCATGTATGAGGAACTACATCACCACCACGGGTTCCATAAATCGTTTCTCCATATTGATTCATCCATTTACCCACCTGTTTTAGATGCTCTACAGCTGTAGCTGGTAATTCTCCGTTGGGTTGAGGTCCAATATTCATTAGCAAATTTGCATTTTTTCCAGCTGCCTTAACCAAATAGTGTATCAATTCTTTAGGGGATTTGTAATTTTGGTCTTCAATTCTGTAGCCCCACATTCCGTTCATTGTTTCACAAGTTTCTAAAGGGAGTTCACTTATTCCTTGTCCTGCTGAAAAACCGGCTTTGTTTTCACCGGGCAAATCACGTTCGAACATTTGGAAATCTTCTCCTGCATAAGGAGTTCGGTGATGATTGTTACCTATTAGACAGGATGGTTGCAGTTTATGAATTAATGCGTATTGTTCTTCCAGTTGCCAATTGAAGTTGGTAGGTTGATCCCAAATACCATCAAACCAAATGGCACCGACAGGACCATAGTTAGTCAAAAGTTCGGTCAGCTGTTTATTCATAAACTTGTAGTAACTTGCCCAGTTTCCATGTCCTTTGGGACGTCCTGTTCCATGTCCGGTGTTTCCTTCCGGATAGTCGTCACGAAACCAATCCAAATGCGAATAATAAAAATGGAGTTTGATGCCTTGTTTTTGACATTCTTCTGCCAGTTCTTTTAGTATGTCTCGTTTGAAAGGGGTGGCATCTACGATATTAAAATCGGATTCTTTTGTATCAAACATTGAGAAACTGTCATGGTGTCTACTGGTAATACAGATATATTTGGCTCCGGAGGTTTTGATGGCGGAAACCCATTCGGCAGCATCGAAGCGCGAAGGATAGAATCCGGATGCCAGTTTGGCGTATTCATTACGGTTGATGTTGTGAGTGTTCATATACCATTCTCCTTGGGCGGTCATACTGTAAATGCCCCAATGAAGGAATATACCGAATTTATTATCTTGAAATTCCTGCCGTGCTTTTATATTTTCAGGAGTAGGTGTATAAATTTGATTGGAGGTTTGTGCGAAGGCTGAAGTTCCCGCCATTAATAACAAGGCTGCGCCTAATTTGATTTTTTGTGCTAATTTGTTTCTCATTGTTATTATAAATTTGTTTTGCGAAATATAGTTATACTCTTGGAATATTTAAAGCATTTTTTGAAAAATGTTGCACTGCGAATTGAGTTTTAATGGATTCTAGCTGGGGGTATGTAAAGAGTCTTTTTTGTTTATAAGGTATAAAAAGATGTTTTCTATTGTTTGGAAATTAATCATTCTATACCTTTGTGAAAGTAATATTGAATTTTATATGAGAGTAAAAGAAATTCCTATACTGCTTTTGACCGGTTATCTGGGCAGTGGAAAAACGACATTAGTGAACCATATTCTTTCTAATAAACGTGGTATTAAGTTTGCGGTTATTGTCAATGATATCGGTGAGGTGAATATTGATGCCGACCTCATACAGAAGGGGGGGATTGTAGGAAAGAAAGACGAAAGCTTGGTAGCACTTCAGAACGGTTGTATCTGTTGTACTTTGAAGATGGATTTGGTGGAGCAGATAGATGATATTATGAAGCAGGAGCGTTTTGATTACATTGTGATTGAGGCAAGTGGGGTTTGTGAACCAGCTCCTATCGCACAGACTATTTGTTCTATTTCAAGTATGGGGAATACGTACGGGGGATGTCGTTTGGATTGTATTGTGACTGTGGTAGATGCCTTGCGTCTGCAAAGTGAGTTTTCTTGTGGCAACGATTTGACCTGTAAGGGTATTGACGAAGAGGATATTGAAAATTTGATTATTCAACAGATTGAATTTTGTAATGTTGTATTGTTGAATAAGGCCTCGGAAGTGAAACGTGACGAATTGGAACGTATCAAACAGATTATCCGTACATTGCAACCTGCAGCTGAAATAATAGAATGTGATTATGCTGATGCAGATTTGGATAAGATAATCTATACTGAAGCATTTGACTTTGAACGTACTGCCACTTCTGCCGGTTGGATACGTGGAATAGAGAGTGCCCTTACGGAAGAGCAGAAAAAAGAAGCGGAGGAGCATGCACACCATCATCATCATGAAGGTAGTGAAGTGGATGAATATGGCATCAGTACTTTTGTGTATTATCGTCGTCCGGCTTTTGATATCCATAAATTTGATCGTTTTGTATCCACCCAGTGGAGTCGTAATATTATTCGAGCAAAAGGAGTCTGTTATTTCAGCAATAATCGTGATATGTCTTTTCTTTTTGAACAGGCCGGTGTGCAGAAAAAGTTGAAGGAAGCCGGTTTATGGTATGCTACGGCACCTGAAGAAGAACTGATAGAGGTAATGCGTCAGGAGCCGGGCTTATTGCGGGATTGGGATGATAAATATGGAGATCGTATGCAGAAAATAGTTTTTATCGGGCGACATCTTGATAAAGAAGAGTTGATACGTGAACTTGATGAGTGTCTGGAATAGAATTTCATTTAGATGGAGGTGTGTCGTAATGCACGATGCACCTTCTTTTTTATTCATTACTATACAACT
>ERZ791919.2164-NODE-2164-length-14650-cov-2.464748_pt1 | contig 14650 bp, 9 predicted proteins | sample MGYA00510137_ERZ791919 | MGnify/ENA primary metagenome ERZ791919 (study PRJEB30046, sample SAMN00792059) | human gut metagenome | study: EMG produced TPA metagenomics assembly of the A metagenome-wide association study of gut microbiota in type 2...
GGTAGCCAGACACGACTGGGTCGTATGGAGCGCTTTGACAACGTGGAAGGACTATTCAGCGTCAAGCATCCTGAGCGGATTGCGGGCTGCCACCTTCTCATCATCGACGATGTGATAACGACAGGGGCTACTACGTCCACGCTGGCACGGGAACTACTCAAGGCGGGGGCAAAGACCATCAGCATAGCCTCCGTGGCCTGCACGAGGCATTTTTGATTTTCTTGCCGCTCGCCTTGGCTGTTTTATAAAAATAGCGTAATTTTGTCCTCTCAATCGCAGCCCGCTACCCAAAGGGTTGTGACCTAATCATCATGTCGAACAATCAACACCAATATCCGATAAACAGAAAACTATGAAGAGAATGAAAAAAAGAGAGGCTGCACTACTGGTGTCGCTGTTTTGTTGCATCAGCATGGCGGCACAGTTGCCGGTACTGATCCAGCAGAAGTGGAACGATGCCACAACTGCCGAGACGCTGAAGCGTGACTTCAAGCTATGGCGACAGAAAGGAGTGACGGGGGTCTGCTTTGATGCGGGAACAGACTGCGATCGCATTGCCCTTGCGGCACGCCTGGCCCACGAGGCAGGACTGGAATATCACGCCTGGGTATCGACGATGGCGCAGAAAGGACTGCCCAGGGAGTGGTACACGGTGAGCAGAATGGGACTCAACGCAAGCGAGCATCCTGCCTATAGGGGTGAAAATACCACGCTCGACCCTCGAAACCGCGAAGTACACAAATATTTAGTACGCACCTTGGGACAGATAGCTTCCATCAAGGACGTGGATGGGGTGCAGCTGGGCTACGCACGCTATGCAGACGTGGTACTTCCGCAGGGGCTTTCCACCTATTATGGGCTGACCATGAACGGCGAGTTTGCCCCCGCCGACTATTGCTATTGTGCCGACTGCACACGCATCTTTCAGGATGCAACGGGAATAGACATCAACTCCGTGGCTGACCCATCAAAGATAGCAGCATGGGCACAGTTTCGCTGCGACGCCTTGACAGACCTTGTCAACGAACTCTGCACCGTCGTCCACGCACAAGGCAAGAAGGTCGGAGCCGATGTCTATCCAGGACCTATGGGCGAAGCCAAGCAGATGGCACGCCAAGAGTGGGAGAAATGGAATGTGGACGCTGTGTATCCATTAAACTATAATGACTTCTACGCCGAGCTGCCGTCATGGATCGGACTTGCCTCCCGCGAAGAGGCACGAGTCATGCAGGGAAAGGACGTAGCCGTATACAGCGGTTTGATGATCTGTGGCGATTGGGAACGCAAGACCTCAGAGACGGACTTGGACCATGCAGGACTGGTGCCGTCGCAGATGCGCGACGCCATCGTGGGCAGTATCACAAATGGCGCCTCGGGCATAAGACTCTATGCACCCGCAGGAATGACGGAGACACACTGGAACGCCTTTGCACAAGCCATGCAAGAGGCACGCAACGCGATCAGCGACAAGCCACTCTCGCGCACTGAGGCAGAGAAGGCCAAGGCTGAGGTGTGCCAGGACTTCCTCGCTTCCATCGGGCCAGAGACGAAGAAGATCTTGAAAGAGCATGCCGTGCACGTGGGTGACAGGACTATGCGCTTGCATTGGAGTACCTTTGGCGAGGCTCCTTCGGACGGACGGGCATTGTGGATCTCACTTCATGGAGGAGGAGGCGTAGAGTATAGAGAAGACAACATCCAGGAATGGACGAATCAGTGGCGTCTGTACCAACCCAAGGAGGGCATCTATCTGTGTCCGCTGTCGCCCGTCGATGCATGGAACATGTGGTGTCAGGCCGATGCTGATGAGTTTTACCACAAGATAGTACTCATGGCAGTAGCGCAACTGGGCGTAAACCCAGACAAGGTGTACATCCTTGGCTACTCCGCTGGAGGCGATGGCGTATGGCGCATGGGACCACGAATGGCCGACAACTGGGCCGCTGCATCGATGATGGCAGGCCATCCTGGCGACGTACGACTGGAGAACCTGCGCAACACGCCGTTTATGGTATGGTGCGGAGCGAAGGATGCAGCCTATCAGCGCAACACGCTCGACGAGGCGAGACTGCTAGAACTAGACTCTTTGCAGCGCGAAGACCCAGAGGGATATATCCACGGTGGACAGATAGTGCCAGGCATGGGGCACTGGATGATGCGTGCGGACACGGCAGCCATCTCATGGATGGAGCAATACCAGCGCAATCCATATCCGAAGAAGATCGTTTGGCAGCAAGAGGAAGTGCTCCGTCCCTCATTCTATTGGGTCAGCGCACCGCAAAAGGAGCTTGCCCGCTACAAGCAGGTACGGCTTCATGTGGAGGGAAACACGATCGTCCTTGACCGTTGTGACTACTCCAGCGTCACGTTGTGGCTCAATGATGAGCTGGTGGATCTCGACAAGAATGTCAAGGTGGTATGCAAGGGACGTACGCTCTTCAACGGAAAGCTGCCTCGCACACGCCAGAACTTGCTGCGATCGATCATCGACAGAGAAGACACAAGCTATGCCTTCCCAGCCTGCGTGACGGTAAAAACAAACTAAAAAGGAAGCGCCACCAAGCTCCTCACTACCCTACTGTCATGGAGGGGAGTATCTGAAACAACGTCGGCTGTGTATGGATTTTTACCAATACACAGCCGACGTTGCTTGTTGTTTCTGGGTACAGGAGGCGCTGTCAGCTTCCTCACAGCAGACAAGCGGTTTCGCTTTCATGTAGGCAATCACTCTTCTGTGCCACCATACTGCTGCTCCATATTGTCCATCGAGCCCTCATGCGTTTGTGGGCGCTTCTGCTTCATATTGCCAAAATTCCAGGTCACCGTCAGACGTACAGTACGCCCTCCATGCCAGCGTTCCTGGCTCCGAACAAATGCCTCGGAGGCCGTATAGGTTCTCCATTTGCGCGAATTGAGCAGGTCACGACAGTTGAGCGACACCACCAGACTGCGGTTGAGAAAACTCTTACGAAGTCCAAGGTCTATCGATCCGCTACTGCGACGGTAGCCCTGTGGGATGGTCTGCCGGCTGCGGTAGTTGCCCGTGGCCTGGAGAGAAAAGCCGTATGGCAACATGAGGGAGGCCTGGGTGCGCACATTCCAAGTGAAATTATCATTGCCTGGATCGTCTATCGTCTGACCGTCGATAAAATATTGATAGCCATGGAGCTTGAAATAATAGAAATTGGCCGACGTACTGAGGTCGAGGATGCGGAAGAACTTATCCTTCAACGTCACTTCCAAACCTGTCGAAAGGCTCTTGGCCACATTGAAATGGGTCTGATACATCATGCCATCCGTGGCACTCTTGTAGGTGATGTGCTCTATCACGTCGTTCGTTGGACGATAGTAGGCACTCAACAGCAGCGAATGTTCCGTCCACGTCTGAAGATAATTGAGAGAGAAGGAATGGGAATACTCTGGGGTCAGTTCGGGATTTCCGAACGAGACCATCGTAGCGTCGCTTGTATTGCGGAAAGGATTGAGCTGGCCTCCCCATGGACGGCGCAGCCTGCGTGTATAGTTGACTTGCAACTGCTGGCTCTCCGAAAGTTGATAGCTAAGGAAGAGAGAGGGGAATAGCTGGAAGAAGTCTTTCTTGTAAGGTGCGTCTCGCAAAGACGGATCACGCTCCTGCTCCCAGGACCTGCTCTCTGTCCTCACACGCCAGTATTCCCCGCGCAATCCTCCCATCACGCCCCATTTTCCCCACTGTGTCGTGGCCGTGGCGTAGAGGGCATGGATGTCGTTGCGGTAAGAAAAATAATTGTAGCTGGATAGGTCCTCCACAAGGTCCTTGCCTGACCAAGAGTTGGCATCCACATAGCTGCGCTGAGGATTTGCCTGTCTGGAGAACTTACCTTGATAGCCCGTTTGGAGCGTGAAATGCTCGGTGATGGGATTTTCATAATCGAGCTTCAGTTCCCAAGTCTTATCATTTACGCGCATGGGGCGCAACTGATAGCTCTCTGTATGCTCGCGATCATCGACCGTACCATCAGGATGGTAAAACGTGGTGGAATCTTGATAGACGTTATCCTCGTCCATCTTCCAATTGTCATAGCTCGCCGAGAAGTCGATAAAATGTCTTTCGGTGAAGTTGTGCCGCCAACCCAATTCTCCATGCAGCATGCTCATACTAGCGTCCGTCACCGTCTGGCGCATCATCAACCGACTATCGTAGGATGCACCAACGACACCATAGTGATAAGGTGTCGGCACATAGCGGTTGTGTCCACCCCTCATCAGCATTCCGTTGAAAGAAATATCATCTTTCTTCGACGCATGGAGCGTGAGTCCTGCACGGGAGAAGAGGTTGTTGCCATGGCCTCGACTCTCATTATCATAGTTCTGATAACTATTGTCGGCCAAAAAAGTCTGGCGACTACATCCCCCACCCCGCATCTGGCGATGACGATAGCCGATGTTGATATACGCATCGAGCAACGATGAGTTGTAATTGATATTGTAAGAGGTGTTGACGCCGCCACGGGAGTTGGCACCAACCTGCGCCGAACCATAGTAGCCCGCACGACGTTCTTTCTTGAGCACGATATTGATGATACCAGCCGAACCTTCGGCCGAGAACTTAGCCGAAGGATTGTCTATCACCTCGATACGCTCAATGCTCTCAGCAGGCATCTGCTGGAGTATTTCGCCACGATTATCTGAGGTAAGGCCCGATGACTTGCCATTGATCCATACCTCCACACTGGTATTGCCCCGCAACGAGACATTGCCCTCATTGTCCACTTCCACCGACGGGATGTTCTCCAGAACCTCCGAGGCCGTTGCACCCGCATTGCTGATTTGCTGATCGACATTGAAGGACTTGCGGTCCACCTCCAACTTCATCTCCGACCGCTGACCAAGCACCGTCACCTCGTCGAGGGCCTGTGCATCCTCTGCCATGTAGATGGCTGGATAGTTATGGTTGGCATTCGACTTGGAAACAGAGAAGGCACGCACCACGTCCTTGTAGCCCGTGAAGCTCGTCGTGATCGTGTATTGTCCGTCGGGGAGACCCGTAATAAGGAAACTGCCCTCGGTGTCGCTGATAGCCCCCTTGAAGATTTTAGTGTCTCCCTGCTTTCTTATAGCAACATTGATAAACTCCAAAGGAGTATTGGACTTTTTGTCCAGGATGCGTCCTCGTATCTGTCCCTGTGCCCACGCAACATGCACGCAGACCAAAAACAGCAACAAGGAGAAATAAATACGTTTCTTCATGCTTCTTTAGACTGACAGCGCACCTAATAGTTTAAAATAGGAAAGCGTCAGACACGCAGCGTACGCATAGAATTGAGCACACAGAGCACCATCACGCCCACGTCGGCAAAGACTGCCATACCCATCGTAGCAACACCAACAGAGGCAAGGAGAAGGACGAGCGCCTTGACGACAATGGCAAAGACCACATTTTGACGCGCATTGGCGATCGTTCTACGCGCAATACGAATGGCCTCGGCTATCTTAGAGGGCTTATCGTCCATCAGCACGACGTCGGCAGCATCAATAGCTGCATCGGAGCCCATGGCGCCCATGGCAATTCCTACATCTGCGCGTGCCAACACTGGGGCATCGTTGATACCATCGCCGACAAAAGCAAGGGTGCCTTTTTCCTGTGACTGCTGGATCAATCGCTCCACACGCTCCACCTTGTCAGCAGGAAGCAACTCTGCGGCATAACTATCTATACCTACCTGCTGCGCCACCTGTCTGGCGACTGCCTCTTTGTCTCCTGTCAGCATCACCGTCTGCTTTACGCCAAGCTGGCGCAAAGCACGAAGAGCTTCGGAAGCATCGGCCTTAACCTGATCCGAGATGACGACATGGCCAGCATAGCGACCATCAATAGCTACATGTACGACTGTCCCGGCATGGCCCTCACATCGTTTGCAGGGGTGCAAAGTCGCTCCCTCTGCCTCCATCATACGCTCATTGCCCACGGCTACCCTATGGCCATTGACATCGGCGACAATGCCCTTGCCCACTACCTCGTGGACATGGTTTGTCGTACAACCATCGCCCACGTACTGATATGCGCCTTGAAGGGCAACGGCTATGGGATGATGGGAAAAATGTTCCACATGGGCAGCGAGGTGGAGCAACTCTTTCTCACTCAACTCGTCAGGATGGATGGCCTCAACAGCAAAAGTTCCTTGGGTCAATGTGCCAGTCTTGTCGAGGACCACAGTGTCAATATGGGCCAAAGCATCCATATAATTGCCACCCTTGATGAGGATGCCCTTGCGACTTGCGCCACCAATGCCACCGAAGAACGACAACGGAACGGAGACGACCAGGGCACAAGGACAACTCACGACGAGGAAGGTCAACGCACGATAGAGCCAGGTGGAAAACGCATCGGCGTAGCTCGGATAGAAACACGGGGGAACAAAGGCGAGCACAAGGGCCGCTATGACAACGAAGGGTGTATAGACGCGGGCAAAACGACGAATAAACGACTCACTCTTCGACTTGTTCTCCGTGGAGTTTTCCACGAGAGCGATAATCTTGGAGGCTGTCGACTCGCCATAGGACTTGCCCACCCGCACACGAAGAACACCAGAGAGGTTGACACAACCAGAGATGACGTCGTCGCCAGGGGCCACATCGCGTGGAAGGCTCTCACCTGTCAGCGCAACGGTATTGAGACTGGATGTACCATCGAGTACCCTTCCATCAACCGGGACTTTCTCGCCGGGACGCACGACAATCGTCTCACCGACCCGAAGCACGTCTGGGTGTACCTCGACCACATCGCCACCACGCTCCACAAAGGCTACATCGGGACGTATGTCCATCATTTTGGAAATAGATTTGCGACTTCGGTGTTCGGCATAATGTTCGAAGAGTTCTCCTACCTGAAAGAAAAGCATCACAAAGACGGCTTCAGGCAATTGGGGCTCGCCCCCTGGGAGAAAACCGATGAACAAGGCGCCAATCGTGGCGAGGCTCATGAGGAAGCATTCGTCAAAGGGATCGCCGTCCATAATGCCTTCGACAGCCTCCCATAGCACATCGTAACCTATCAAGAGGTAGGGCACCAGATAAACCAAGAGCATTTGCCATAGCGGCAAACTGTAGTGTTGCTCAATCAGCCAGGCTCCTACAAGGAGCAAGACGGTCAGAAGGATTCTCAACAATTTCATATTCTATATCGTTTTTTCGTTTGTCATACACGTCCGCATCGTCAAACTCGGCAGAAACGGAATGCTGATTCGCTGGTGTCGGGTTTCGAGTAGTCCTGCAAGAGATGTGCGAGAGCAATAAGAGCGTGTGCTCTAATTGACAAGTGCGGCGTATCTGATTTAAAAGACCATGCAAAGGTAAGGGGAATACTGTGCAACTGGGTTGCAAAGTGATGTATGGCATGAAAATCTCATATTATTTTCGTAACTTTGCAAGCATGATAACTCTAAACGACGCGACGTGGCGCTTTATCCGCGACCACCGCACGGACGACGTGCGCCAACTGGCCTTGATGGGAGTAAAGACGAGTGAGGTCGATCTGCCATTGGCCCTGCAGCAGATACAGGGTTGGCAGACGGCACGCACGAAACTCCCCTCATGGGCTGCCAAGGAGGAGATCGTCTATCCACCACACCTCAACATGGAACAATGTTCCAGCGAGACTACGGCAGACTATAAGCGAGACCTGGTCAAACGGTTGTGTATGGTGCGAAAGGCGATGGCCGACCTCACAGGAGGAATGGGTATCGATTTTTCGACACTTGCGCAGGACTTCGACAAGGCGATCTATGTGGAACGCAACCCGACGCTCTGTGCGCTGATGGCACGCAATGGTCCCGTGCTGGGCCTGGACCATGTGGAGATACGCAATGAGGATTGCGCAGACGTGCTGGCTATGCTGCCGCAACAAGACTTGATATTCATGGACCCTGCACGCCGCGACCATCATGGCGGAAGAGTGTTTCAACTCCAAGACTGCCAGCCAGACGTGCTTTCACTGCGTGAGAAGCTGCTGAGGAAAGCCCGGGTCATACTGCTGAAATTATCACCAATGCTCGACTGGCATGCAGCTGTACACCAATTGGACTGCGTACGGGAAGTGCATATTGTCGCAACAGGCAACGAATGCAAAGAACTGCTACTGGTCTGCTCATCCGAACAGATAGGCGATGGAAACGTCTGCTGCGTGAACAACGGGCTACGGTTTTGTTTTCCTATGAAAACGACTCCCAACACTGGTCTAAAGACAAGTCAAGAAATCCATATGGAGGACTTTCTCTATGAGCCCAATGCGGCCGTAATGAAGGGAGGATGCTTCGGCATGCTCTGCGAGAAGTATAAGGTTGTCGCACTGGGACACGACTCCCATCTCTTCACCTCGCCTATAATGATGGATGACTTTCCTGGTCGTAGATTCCGAATCAAAGCCGTCTCCTCATTCAACAAAAAGGAACTGAACCGGAATCTTGGCAACATCAAACAGGCAAACATAGCCGTCCGGCACTTTCCCCTATCGGCCAACGAACTGAGGAAGCGGCTCAAACTGCGCGACGGAGGAGATACCTACCTCTTTGCGACAACGTTTCAGCCGTCAAGTACAAGTCGTCAGGAACGTATATTAATGATAACGGAGAAGGCGTAACGCCCTCTCCGCTTTTTGTTTTTGAATTAGTCTGTCACGCCCAGTTCCCTCAGTGCACGACGAACAATATCATTTTCCTCATTCCACACACGGAAGTACTCATTCATCGTCCACAAATCGCGTGCGACAAGAGCCTTCAGTTGTAATCGAAGATAAGGAATCGTACGTTGTTGCTCCTCGTCGTCCTTCGGCACGATCTTCTCCTTGTTTCCTTGGGCAAAAATAGTATCCAAAAGGGCTTGCGGAACCTCGTAACGAGCGGCAAAATCCTCAAAAGTCTTCCACTGTTTGCGTAGTTGCTTGCGGTTGGCGTCAACATATTTGAGGTAGTTGTTGATGACGATGCTCTTTGCTGCCAACTGTCTGTGAAGGCGCGTATACTTCAATGTATCAAGTGGTACAAACACGTCGGGCATGATGCCGCCTCCACCATAGACCGCACGGTGCTCCTTGAGCGTGTAGTAGCGTAGCGAGTCGGCAAAGTGGATGGAGTCGGGATTGGTCAATTCGCCATGCTTCAGACGATATTCGATGTCCATTTCGTAATCTTTCTTGTCGCCCTTCTTATATGGCTTCTGTATGCAGCGGCCGCTGGGGGTGTAATAATGAGCGATGGTAAGCCGGATCATTGAGCCATCAGGGAGACCGAAAGGTCGTTGCACCAGTCCTTTGCCGAACGAGCGACGGCCAACTATCGTGCCACGGTCGTGGTCCTGAATAGCGCCAGAGACAATCTCGGCGGCGGAGGCTGTAAACTCATTGACCAAGACCACTACACGGCCCTGCTGCAAGCGCCCATTGCCAAAAGCCTTGAACTCGCGACGTGGGGCATGGAGACCCTCCGTATAGACGATCATATCTCCATCGGACAGAAACTCGTTTGCTATGCGGGCTGCAGCCTCCAGATAACCTCCACCATTATCCTGCAGGTCGAGTATCAAGTCGGTCATGCCGAGCTTTTTGAGCGAATCTATAGCACACATCATCTCCTCATGTGTCTTCTCGCCAAAGTTTTCGAGCCGGACGAACCCGATACCAGGACGTATCATATAGGCCGCATCAACCGAGAGGACTGGTATCTTCGCACGCTTGACTATAAAAGAGAGTGGCTTGTCGACACCCCTTCTGATAACCGTCAGCGTCACCTTCGTGCCACGTTTGCCTCGAAGTCGGCGCACGATGTCGCTCCGATCCATCTTCACACCTGCTATTGCGGTGTCATTGACGGCAATAATACGGTCGCCAGCGAGGATGCCCACTTTCTCAGAAGGGCCTCCCGTGGTGGGCTGCATGACCACCAATGTGTCATCAACGATATTGAACTGCACACCAATACCCTCGAAATCGCCTTGCAATGGTTCGTTGAGCGATTTCGTCTCCTTGGCATTGGTGTAACTGGAATGGGGATCCAACTTCTCCAACATGCCACGGATAGCATCCTCCACGAGTTTGCTCTCATCGACAGAATCGACATAATAGTTGTTGATAGCGACCTCAGCCATCTGTAACTTACGCAAAGCCGACTCTGGACCGAAATCGATTTGCAGCTGGGCACACGCCGAAAGGAAGGGGAAAAGCCCAAGAAACAAGAGCCATGCCAGTCGGCTCGTCCTGTATGGAAAGTGCTTTTTCATCATCTCTGTTTGTTTCTGTTTACAAAAAATATGGTATGCACGACGGTCACGCCTCTTCCGCATCAGGAAGATCCTCCTCTATCACCAAGTTGTTGATGATGAAGTTTTGTCTTTCCATCGTATTTTTGCCCATATAGTACTCCAGCAGTTTCTGAACCTGATCGTTCTTATGGAGCGTCACCTGCTCCAAACGCATATCAGGTCCTATGAAATGGGAGAACTCGTCGGGAGAGATCTCGCCAAGACCTTTGAAGCGAGTGATCTCTGGATCAGGGCCAAGATCACGGATAGCTTGCTGTCGCTCCTCGTCGCTATAGCAATAGATGGTCACGAAGTCTGACTTTTTCTCATTTTTTGTACGGCGTGCCTCTGCATCTTTGACGACCTGCTTGTTCTTGATCTTCGTCTTGCGGTTGCGGACGCGAAATAATGGGGTCTGAAGCACATAGACATGCCCCTTCTTGATCAGTTCGGGGAAGAACTGAAGGAAAAAGGTGATGATGAGCAGACGGATATGCATACCATCAACATCGGCATCGGTAGCAACGATCACCTTGTTGTAGCGCAACGCCTCCAGTCCATCCTCGATATCAAGAGCGGCTTGAAGGAGATTGAACTCCTCATTCTCATAAACGACCTTCTTCGTCAATCCAAAAGAGTTGAGGGGTTTTCCGCGTAGCGAGAATACAGCCTGCGTATTGACATCACGACTCTTGGTGATGCTTCCGCTGGCCGAGTCGCCCTCGGTGATAAAGATGCAGCTATCTTCTTTACGGTCGTTTTTCGCATCGCAGAAATGGATTCGGCAGTCACGAAGCTTCCTATTGTGGAGGTTGGCCTTCTTGGATCGCTCACGGGCCAACTTCGTCACACCCGCCATAGCCTTGCGCTCACGCTCGCTCTCCTTGATCTTTGTCTCCAGAATGTCCGCACAGTCCTCCTTGTGGATATGGAGGTAGTTGTCTACATTCTGTTTGATAAAGTCGCCGACATATTTATTGATGGTTTCCGCTCCGGGTGCCATGACGGTAGAACCGAGTTTGATCTTCGTCTGACTTTCGAAGACGGGCTCCTCCACATTGATAGCAATGGCTGCAACAAGACCATTACGGATGTCCGCATACTCATATTTGCCAAAATGCTCTTTGATCGTGCGAGCAATATGCTCCTTGAAAGCAGACTGGTGTGTGCCGCCCTGCGTGGTGTGCTGGCCGTTGACAAAGGAGTAGTACTCCTCACCGTACTGGTTGGTGTGGGTGAACGCGATCTCGATATCCTCTCCCTTCATGTGGACGATAGGATAAAGGGGTTCGCCTGTCATATTGTCTGAGAGCAAATCTTTCAGACCATGACGGCTGAGAATGCGCCGCCCATTGTGCATGATAACCAACCCCGTATTGAGGTAGGTGTAATTGCGGAGCATCGTTTCCACGATATCGTCGTGGAAAGAGTAGTTTTTGAAGAGCGTGTCATCGGGCTGGAAGAAGATGAATGTGCCGTTTTCATCCTGCGTATCCTCGGTGCGGTCACTTTGTAGTTGTCCTTTCTCGAAAACCAAGGAACGCACCTTGCCTTCTCGGTAGCTTCTCACTTCGAAACGGCTGCTCAGCGCATTGACTGCCTTCACACCCACACCATTGAGTCCGACGCTCTTTTTGAACGCTTTGCTGTCATATTTACCGCCCGTATTGAGAACGGAAACGGCCTCGACGAGCTTGCCTTGAGGAATGCCACGGCCATAGTCGCGGACGGAGACGCGCAGGTGATCTTCCACGTCGATCTCTATTCTGTTGCCAGCATTCATCTTAAACTCGTCGATGGAGTTGTCAACGACTTCCTTGAGGAGCACATAGATGCCGTCCTCGGGCAGGTTGCCATCACCCAAACGCCCGATATACATACCAGGTCGGGTGCGGACGTGCTCCATGTCGGACAGGTGCCGAATGTTGTCGTCGGTATATTCTGCTGTCGGCTGCGCGCCAACGGGGATCTCTTCTGTTGCCATAGGCTTGATATAATTGGGATAATATGGAGGAGAGGGGATGAGGCGTATCTCGGCGTATGCGTTAGATGTTCTTTTTGTAACAGCGGCGACGCTTGTGCTGCACGGTCTCCAGATACTGCCACTGACTCTGTACACCCTCGTTGGTCTCCATCTCGACCTGACTTTCACCCCATTCGAAACCGTACTCCTGATAGATGGGAATGAGATGGGCAAACATCAAGGCATTGGCTCCCTTGGGACGGTATTCAGGCAGGACACCGATCATCTCCAGGTCAACGATACGGGTCTTGTGAAACTTCAATGCACGAAGAAGATGCCACCATCCAAAGGGTAACAGGCGTCCACGGCGCGTCTTCTGCATCGCACGGGAGAGCGAGGGCAACGTGATGCCAACTCCGACCATCTTGTGCTCCTCCGTGGACCAGTCTTCAACAACGGGAATCAAGCGGAGGTCGGCAAAGGGCAGGTACATCTTGACATACATGTCAACCTGCTTGTCGCTCAACTCGGAGAAGCCATAGATGTCCTTGAAGGTTTCATTGATGAGATGGAAGATCTTACGTCCATAGCCCTCCTTGAGAATCTCGTGGCGAGTAAGAATGCGGACGTGGAGATTGAACCGCTTCTCCACCAATCGAGCTACCTTGGTGTATTTCTCGGGTACGGTATCGGGCACGATGAGCTTAAACTCCACGTAGTCGTTGTCCTTCTCCCAACCTCCAAGCTGTTCCATGAGCTTGGGATAGTAGGGATAGTTATAGATGGTGGCCATCGTTCCGAGTTGATCAAAGCCGTCGGTAAGCATACCCTCGGGGTCGAAGTCTGTGAAGCCGAGGGGACCGACAACCTCCGTCATGCCTCTCTCACGACCAAACTGAGCGACCGCATCAAGCAATGCACGTGCCACATCAACATCATCCACCATGTCTATCCACCCGAAGCGCACGCTTTTGCGCTGCCAGCGGGTGTTAGCACGGCTGTTGATGATCGCTGCCACACGGCCCACAATACGCCCCTCGCGATAGGCCAGGAAATAATCGGCCTCGCAAAAGTCAAAAGCGGGATTCTTATCCTTCGACAACGTGTTCATATCGTCGCTGAAAAGCGTGGGCACATCGTAGGGATTGCCCTCGTACAAATCGTGATGGAAGTCTATAAAATGGCGCAAATCGCTGCGGGTAGCCACTTTCTTGATGGTAATAGCTGACATCTCTGCTCTGAATTATTCTGTTTCAAATATGCAAATTTAGACATTTTATTGCGACATGCAAAATTTGAATTCCATTTTTCCATATATTTAACCTGGATTGTTCATGAGAATTCGTAACGATATGAAAACAAAGTAAAGAACGATGGAAAACGTATAAGAAAAAATCCCCGTAACGGCAACTACCATCACGGGGATTTTTAAGCTATATATTATGCTTTCTGCTGCTCTGAAAGGGCAGAAAAGCCGTTATACGTTAGTCAGCCAACTTAGCCTTGAGAAACTCGCGGTTCAAGCGGGCAATATTGGCGATAGACTCACTCTTCGGGCAGACAGCCTCGCAAGCACGGGTGTTGGTGCAGTTGCCGAAGCCCAGCTCGTCCATCTTGGCCACCATGTTCTTGGCACGCTTAGCAGCCTCTACACGGCCTTGGGGAAGCAGAGCGAGCTGGCTAACCTTCGAGCTGACAAAGAGCATAGCAGAGCCGTTCTTACAAGCAGCGACACAAGCACCGCAACCGATGCACGTAGCGCAGTCCATAGCCTCGTCGGCAGCCTCCTTGGAGATCAAGATGGCATTGGCGTCCTGAGCCTGTCCGGTACGGATGGAGGTGTAGCCACCAGCCTGGATGATCTTGTCGAAGGCAGTACGGTCAACCATACAGTCCTTGATGACGGGGAAACCTGCTGAACGCCACGGCTCCACGGTGATAACGTCGCCATCGTTGAAGCGGCGCATATAGAGCTGACAGGTCGTAGCTCCGCGCTCTGTCTTGCCGTGCGGCGTACCGTTGATGTAAAGAGAGCACATACCGCAGATACCCTCGCGGCAGTCGTGGTCGAACACGAAAGGCTCCTCACCAGCATCGATGAGTTCCTCGTTGAGGATGTCGAGCATCTCCAGGAACGAAGTGTCGTCGGGGATGTTCTTCATCTCGTGCGTATCGAAATGACCCTGATCCTGCGGGCCGTTCTGCTTCCAATACTTAATTGTGAATGATATATTTCTTGCCATTTTTGGTCTAATTCTTTATTAAGTCCACTAAATCAACTTATCTTCCAGAGATTAGTTCTTGTAATTTCTGGTCTGAACCTTGATAGCCTCATACTCGAGCTTCTCCTTGATCAGCTCAGGAGCGGTGGTCTCACCCTTGTACTCCCAGCAGCCTACATAGAAGAAGTTCTCG
>ERZ791919.2173-NODE-2173-length-14596-cov-13.390482_pt1 | contig 14596 bp, 12 predicted proteins | sample MGYA00510137_ERZ791919 | MGnify/ENA primary metagenome ERZ791919 (study PRJEB30046, sample SAMN00792059) | human gut metagenome | study: EMG produced TPA metagenomics assembly of the A metagenome-wide association study of gut microbiota in type 2...
TGCTGGAAGATAAAAAACACCCTTCCTCTCACGGAGACCCGCAAAAGGAAGGGTGCAGAACTCAAGTTCCTGTTGTCGTACCAATCACCGCATGTTTGTACCAGCAAAGCCGGTACCAGCCGTCATTCAGTACGCCACCTCAAGCACTTTTGAGCGTAGAGCTGTAATTAGCAGTTCTCAGCGAAGTACTTAATGGTACGGACCATCTGAGAGGTGTAGGAGTTCTCGTTGTCGTACCAAGACACGACCTGAACCTGATAGGTGTCGTCATAGCTACGCCAAATTTTCACGATTTTTTTGTGATCGTTCATAATTTCGAAACAACAGTTACAGTACCACAGCATACCGTTGTCGTACCAAAACCGGCTTGTTCGTACCAAAATTATACCACGTTTAGGCGTTGTTTTCAAGGTTTTTCGCATTTTTGCGATTTATTCTTTTATACATTGTTTCGCATACGATTTTCATATGGTATCGCGCACTCCCCGGAGCGTCCGGGACCCGGGGCTGCCGCCGGGGCGTTCGCCCTGCCCGGATGCGCTCCTCAGGGTGGTGCGATGAGGGGTTGGATGATGGGTTGATGGGTGTATTGATGGACTGGCTTGGACGATGGGTTGTCTCTGATTTTCGAAGAATACTTTTGAAGTGACTGAATTTATTTTTGATGTGCTGACTGCCTTGATGGATTCTCACCTGTGATGCTCGTTACTGTTTATTCAGCCCCCACTCTCCCCTGCTGTTCATCTGCTGAAATTTCACCGGAAGTGATTTTGAGAGATGAAGTGAGAAACGTGTATATTTGTTCGATATAAAATAATTGTTTCATTATAAAACCGCGTGGATGGGATTTTTTAACCACACCCACACGGTTTGAGGTCTGAAGAGTTTATTTCAGCTTTGCGAGGATCTCGTCTGCACTCACACCACTGGCCAACAGCTTTTTCAGCACGTCCTCTGCTTCGGCTTTCTTTGCGGATTCCGCTGCTTTGGTTTCAGCTTTGACCTTTTTAGCTTCGATTCTGGCGATTTCCTTGTCGATAGATTTTAGCTCTGCTTTCTTGGTTTTCAGGTCGGCTTTCAGCGCATCGATATTAGCAGTGATGGATGCAATTTCGGCGGCAGCGGCTTCCTTTGCAGCCTGCTTTTCAGCGAGCTGTGCAGCAAAGTCGACGGTTGCTTTTACGGTCTTGGGCTTGTTCTTGCTTCCTTTGGGACGGGGCATAAGGGACACCTCCATTCAATATTTATAATACAAGTATAGCATTACAAATATTGGATAGCAAGAAATATATATCGGCAAAATATGCGTCAGACAGCGTAGCCCTTGTTCTTGATAACTTCCACAATCTGAGAAACGTACTTCTGACAGGTGTCGTGGTCAGGGGCTTCCACCATCACGCGGACAAGCGGCTCGGTGCCGGACTCACGGACGAGGATATTTGAGCAACGCAGCCACGCGGCGGAACACATGGCTGCAATAAGCATTAGTCTCTGCGGAACAAGTCGCGGGTGTAGACCTTATCCTGCACATCGTCCAAGCAACTATCATAGCGGTTAGCAATGATGGCCTGACTATTCTTCTTGAACTCTTCCAAGTCATTTACGACTTTGCTACCAAAGAAGGTAGAACCATTTTCCAGAGTCGGTTCATAGATGATGACCGTTGCGCCTTTAGCCTTGATGCGCTTCATGACGCCCTGAATGGAGGACTGACGGAAGTTATCAGAGTTGGACTTCATGGTCAATCGGTACACACCAATCACACAGGGCTTTTCCTGAGATTTATCATACTCGTTATCTTCACCATAGCCATAATAGCCTGCCATCTGCAGCACGCGATCAGCAATGAAGTCTTTGCGGGTGCGATTGGATTCCACAATAGCTTCAATCAGGTTTTCAGGCACATCTGCGTAGTTAGCCAGCAGCTGCTTGGTATCCTTGGGCAGGCAATAGCCGCCATATCCAAAAGAAGGATTGTTGTACTGGTCACCAATTCGGGGATCAAGGCAAACGCCTTTGATGATCTGCTGAGTATTCAAGCCCTTCATCTCGGCGTAGGTATCCAGCTCATTGAAATAGCTGACACGCAGAGCTAGATAGGTATTGGCGAACAGCTTGACGGCCTCTGCCTCAGTAAAGCCCATAATCAGAGTGTCAATATTCTCCTTGATAGCTCCTTCCTGCAGCAAACCGGCAAAAGTATTAGCGGCCTTTACCAAACGAGCATTGTCCACATCAGTACCCACAATGATACGGCTCGGGTACAGGTTGTCGTACAGAGCCTTGGATTCTCGCAGAAACTCCGGGCTGAAGATGATGTTATCACAGTGGTACTTCTCACGCACAGAAGCTGTGAAGCCAACCGGAATCGTGGACTTGATGACCATGATGGCATCCGGATTGTACTGGATGACCAGCTTGATGACTGCCTCTACTGCGGAAGTATCAAAGAAGTTCTTCTTGCTGTCATAGTTTGTAGGCGCTGCGATAACAACGAAATCTGCATCCTTGTAGGCTGCCTCAGCATCAAGGGTGGCAGTCAGATTTAAGTTCTTTTCTGCTAGATACTTTTCAATGTACTCGTCCTGAATAGGGGACTTTTTGTGATTAATGAGGTCAACCTTTTCCGGGATAATATCCACTGCCATGACCTCATGATGCTGCGACAGCAGCGTGGCAATGGAGAGACCGACGTAACCGGTACCAGCAACTGCAATTTTACACTTTTTCATAATATATCACCTATTTTTCTTTCTGGCCTTATCCAGTAATTCCTTTGCAATTTTCACTCTTAGTAGCAAAACCATTGTTCCATAGCTGATTATTCCAATAAAAATAAGTATTGCAAGCTTTAAAATACCACTTTGCAGAATGAGTTTCTGCCCCAGTTGTATTACTCCTCCCATAACAATTGCCGCTATTAAAATTTTCCCTATCTCTATCCAATTCAATATAATCTTGGAATCCGAGGAAAGCCTTCTGCATTGACACCACATCAGAATCACCGTGACGATTGCCGCCACACTGGTTGCCAGCGCCAAACCACCAATACCAATGACTCTAGATAACGTCAGATTTAACGTGATATTGACTACCATTCCTATTGCTGCATTCAACATAGGGATCTTCGTGTTACCATAAGCATAATAATATCGTGCCAAAAGCTCACGCACTCCAACAAACACAATTCCAATTGCATAAAATGATAGGGCTGTTGAGGTTAAAACAGATGCATTCTGGTCAAATGCTCCACGGCCAAAAAAAGCCATTGTAATGTCATTTGACAGTATCATAAATCCTATTGTGACTGGCAACAGAAAGACAAGCAAGACCTGAAGCGCAGCATGGAAATCAGTTTGAGCCGCCTTATGGTTTCCTTCTGTGATACTTTTTGTCAGCCTAGGATAAAAAACAGTTGCAACCGGCTGTGCAAATCCGCCCTGAACCAGCATAACCAAACTATTGGCATAGGTAAGCGCAGAAATACCGCCAATAGCCACCTGTGATGCAATCGTTCTATCCAAAAGAGTATTGATTTCATTGACAGAAACGCCAAGAATCACCGGACCCATCAGAGAGAAGAAATATTGCAGATAAGAGTCCTTCCAGTGAAAATTTAATCTTAACCGAAAGTTGAGCTTATGAACAGGAACCCAAAGGAACGCCATCTGGACAGCAGTTGCTAACGTGCTACCAATGCTTAAAGCCAGAATATTCCAGCAAGCCCCCAAAACGATAGAAACAATAATCACCAGACTATTTGGAATTGCTGCTGCCGCTGTTATACTGAACACATTGTTAGCCTGCAGATAGCTGCTGTAGACATATATTACAGAGGAAAAATAAAGGCTGCAAATTCCGATTCTTGTAAAAACAATTGCCATTTTCAGAGTATTTCCAGCAAATCCAGAGGCAAATATTTTAACGATTACAGGTGTAAATAGCCAAACGAGTGCCATAATAACCGTTGAAAACGATAAAACCATGGTAAGCACTTTGTTGGTAAACGTGTCGCACTCATCTCGGTCATGTTCCCGCAGAACCCTGTAGTAAACCGGAATGAAGCAGGTCGTCAATCCAGTACCCACAAACTGAAAAATTGTCCCCGGAATTGTTTGCGAAATCAAATAAGCATCGGACATTCCGGTCGCTCCAAAAAAATATGATAGAAGTAACTCTCTTACAAAGCCCAGCACCTTTGCCAGCAATGTAAAAATAACCATTCCACTGATTGCCTTTCCCATAGCAACTCCATTATAGCAATATTTTTTTGCCAAATTTGACTCGGATACTCCGACTATCCGAACAGACCAGGTATCCCCAAAATATAACAACAGCTAAGATATAACTTATATATGTCCATGTTGAAATTATAAAACCATATACTAAAAAGAACATTTCTGCCGTCAAAAAAGTTACAGAAAAAAATGGTATTTTTGAGGAACAACGAATTTTATTAAAGCATACCCCACAAAGTAGAGCCTTCACTGAAAGATATAGAATTCCTAACACAAAACCGAAGTCTTCAATTATACCTCTAAACACTGTATAAACATTGCTCTCTGTTCCCAACTCATAAGCATAAACTCCCTGCACTCTCTCTGCTAAACCAAGAATATTTGACACTGCAAGATACGTTTGCGCACCAAATTTGTAATCTGGATAATATAATTTTCCACACCACCAATCAAATGCTTGTACTGAGCTGAATGCATAGCTCATAAATTTTCTTTCAACAGCCTGTATCGAGTTGCTTGAAACCTCTCCAATTCGAAGGGTCATAGATAAAAGCAGAAATCCAAAAAATAATGCCACTATTGTAGCCATCGCAAAAGCCATGCTTGCTTTTATTATTGGTGAATGTTTATATCTAAAAAAAAATGAAATCAAATATGCGCTAATCCATAAAATAGACACTGCAATAATACCAGCCTTCGTATTCGTAAACAGAACCATTAAAACGCAAGGAAGTATCGTTGCCGTAGACCATATTTTTTGTATTTTAGTTCTTGCGTGAACGAATGCAAACCCTCCACAAGCCGGAGCAGCATAAATGAAGATCAACGAAATCTGAGTAAAAATATTTGTAACACTTTTTCCGGAATATCGAGCAATTGCAACAGTATTATTCATTGTTGCTAGCGCACTCAATGAGGTAAAGTCGCTAAATCGAAAGCCATAAAGTGAAACCTGATATATAACGCCAAGCACCCCAAAGACGCAACAACTTTTCAAATACAGCCATGATTGTGTTGAAAGTTCAATGGTTCTTTTCTTTACATTTCTCCTCTCTATTTTTCGGTCAGCCAAATTCTCGGCTAAAAGCATTATCCATAACGTAATATGAATCCATACAATTCCAACCATGCTAAAGGGGTAATCATCTTTCATTAGAAGGTAAGAAGCACTGACATAAAGCATCCAAAAAACGCCACACAGATACATAGGGGCAGACCATTCTTTTCTTAATTTTCTGCCAAATACTATAAACACTGTAGGGACTATAAGAACATACAAAGTACCCATTCTCTTTTTCTTTCTTTAAATGTCACCAATACTTTTTCACTAAAAAATTCACAGACTGCTCAAACCACTTTTGTTTTCTTCTGTCATTCACTTTTCCTGTGGTTTGATTCTCATTGTGTATGATTTTTAGTTGTGCGTCGTAATAGGTAAGCAAATTTTTTTCTCTCAGTTTTTCAGCAATATACAGTTCTTCTCCATACATAAAAATCGGTGTTTTATCTATTATCAAATCACTTATGCATTGTTTCTTCAGAATAATAAAGCTTCCATGCACACCATAAACCAAACCACTTTGTACATGTCCGTCACTTGTTCTTATCAGCTTCTTTTTAGCTAAAGAGAGCCAATTATACAGAACAAAACGTCCGTAATTCGAGAATATCCACCTGCGAAATCGCATAATTCTCCTACTTGGGCGACTTTGTGCAAAAGGATTCTGGTGCATTCCTGTAGTGGCTAGCATCACGTCCGGACCAACACAGCTAACATCCTCGGTGTACTTTGTCTCCAAAAACATCTCAAAAAAATCATCTGTCACAAAATCAATATCCGTGTTAGAGACAATAGCCCAGCTGTAGCTTTCTGTATAACAACTTAGTCCGTATAGACATCCCGGTAGATAGCCAATGTTTTTTTCCGGCGTATACACGTACGTGTTTTCTTTTATTTTTTTTAGCCGGTTTTGAAGTCCCACCGGATTTTCGCAACCATTACATGTAACCAAGAGAGTTATCTCTTCATGAAATTTTTGTCGACTCAGCTTTTGAGCAAACTCCAAAATTTCTGTTTCGTTATTGTAACAGATTACTGAAAGTGCAATTTTTGTCATTTCTTATCCCTACAATTTCTTTTAATTGATGTATAAAAGATTTTGCAAATTTTATCACATTATCTTCTAGCAAAATGTTTCTTTTTATAAAGTCCAAACACCATATTTCTTGCAGTATTTATCACACTCAGCACTACGTTTTCTTTTTTAGCGTTATGGAATAATTTATAGTGCCATCCTATTATTGTCTTGACAGTATAACAATACAGTACTAATACCGCTTTTTTCTTTATAAAAACGTCTACACCATCTATCAAACGTGTTTTGCTTACTTCAAAAGAAATATTTCAAGAAAGCGTGCATTGCAAAGCACATCACATGATACGCAGCGCTCACTTTACTGATGTGTTCCTCTTGCGTTTGAATTTCCCACACTTGTTGGATACTCTTGAACTTATTAGATGACAGCGATTCCTTTCCAACTCTATATCGGACAAGCACTTCGTTAATTCCACAAGCTACGGTTCCACTGCGAAGTAAGCTAAGCCATGTGGCATAGTCCTGACCGCCTCTCCGAAGCGACATACGGAAATCTCCCAGTACATTTCTGTCAATAATTACCGATGAGGTTGCAATTATTGTATTATGCAGTAAATACTGGTAGTCGCATATTTCTCGCAGCTTTCGTTTTCCTTTGATAGTTTTTCCGTCTTCATCCATCATCTCAATCGCTGTATAACAAAATGGACTTTCTTTTTTTTGCATCAACTGAATCTGCCGCTCTGTTTTTTCCGGCAGCCACAAGTCATCACTATCTAGGAATGCTACATATTGTCCACTGGCGAGTTCCAGCGCTTTATTTCGCGCTACACCGGCTCCCATATTTGTAGGCTGAAGAAAATATACAATATTGGGATGACTTTTGGCATATTCGGCAATAACTCCACCGGAGTTATCCTTTGAGCAGTCATCTATCAGCACAATTTCTATTTCTTTGTAGGTCTGCGCAAAAACCGAATCGAGCGTTTTCGCCAAATGTCTTTCACAGTTGTACACTGGTGTAATGACAGATACTCGTCCATTTACATACTGCCGTCCCATTTGTTTTCTCCCATCAATAAATCGGTGTCACCCATTTTTCGAATGCAGCAATTTTTCCCATTGCCGCATTTAGATAAGTTTTGTGGATTTCATCTGTGATCGCACCCGCATCCTCCGTAATCTGATATCTGTCTACACTTAGTACCGGGGTAATTTCCATTGCTGACCCACAAAGAAATGCTTCATCACAGGTGTACAGTTCAGTTCTATCGATACTTCTTTCCATGAATTCCAAACCCAAATGCCTTGCAATCCGAATCACAGTATCTCTTGTAATGCTTTCCAAAACCGCATCCGTCAGCTGAGGTGTAACCAAAGCACCATTCTTTATCATAAAAAAGCACGAACCGGGTCCTTCGGATACTTTGCCAAATTCGTTCAGAAAAATACAAGTGTCATAGCCATTGCGTAATGCTTCCCGCTGGCCCACCCTACTGTTGATATAATTGGCACCACATTTGATTCTGGGAGACAAGTTATTGTCAGAAATTCTTCTCCAAGAGGTCACACAGGCATTCAGGCCCTTTTTATTGTATTCTTTACTCATGCCGCCTTTTGGAATCGGGGCAATAAACATATCCACCGGATCAGAAGATCCCCACGAACCAAAACCATCCACAAACAATGTTTGCCGCACCGAAAGGTTCTGCTTATATTCGTTCGCTTTAATGACATCGATAAAATGCTGTTTCATCTGTTCCTTACTATATGGATTATCAATCTGGATCAATTTTGCAGAGCGCTCCAATCGACTATAATGATCATCCAACCGGAAAGCATACAGTTGCTGATTTTCCTCATTCCAATAGCACGGGATTCCTTCGAACACATTAAGACCAAATTGAGAAGTAGGCGCTAGAACATTAATTCTTGCGTCATTTACATTTACAATTTCGCCTTTAAACCAAATCCTTCTATTTTCCACACTATATTTCATTTTATAATCCTCCCAAATCAAGTTTTAACTTCATCCGGTATATGCGCCAGACGAATAATTTCTGCTTCTTCTGCTTTTGCAGCTTCTTCATCATTTAATGAATTGTCGATTTTGTTTTCATAGATTTTATCATGCTTAAATGCCTTAAATACGGACTCGAGACCAATTTTTATATCAATCAAAAATCCATATCTGTTAAAAAGATCCACATACTCATTATCATATGTAACCTTTTCGTCCCAAGAAATATTATTTCTTCCTTTAATTTGTGCCAATCCCGTAAGACCCGCCTTCATTTGAAAACGTTTCTTGTATTTTTTATTCAGCGTTTCAAAATCTCCTAGTTCATAGGTAACACAAGGCCTCGGCCCTATAACAGACATATCTCCTTTAAAGATGTTAAAGAGTTGTGGAAGCTCATCCAAGCTACTGTCTCGAAGCTTTCTGCCAACTCTTGTAACTCGAGGATCGTTTTCATAGTTAAACAGCCCCGCCCCCATTTTTTCGGCATTCACGACCATCGAACGGTATTTATACATTTGAAACACCCGCCCGTTCTTTGTTCGCCTATCCTGCTTAAAGAGAATGGGACCTTCAGAATCACACTTGATTGCAATCGCAATTACAATCCACAACGGGGTTAGTAACACAATCAGTATTCCTGAAGAAATAATATCAAATAAACGTTTCACAAATAGGTTTAAGCTTTTCATCTTCACACCAAATAAACTCAAAAATTGAATGTATGAAAAATATCATCATATGTTTCGGCTCTTTTTATAACCTCTACCTTTCCTCCGCAAATATCCAGTACTGGAAAATTAGGCAGTATAAAAGGAGGCTTCATAACTAAAGAATATGATCCGCAGTTAGAAATCACAATTGCATCCCCAACGGCAAGTTTTCCGGTATAATTTCTGAACAATACGTCTCCCTCAATGCAGGTAAAACCAACCAGATCAATGTCATCATAGCACCTTTCTTCACCTCCCATGGGAATAATCTCCATAGGAGGATTAACTCCTGCCATACTTATATTTTTCTGACTGCCCAAAACAGACGCGAAGTATTTTCCTCGTACATTCTTAATCGTCTTTACAGTGCCCACAAACTTCATGCAGTCACCAACCAATGCAGATCCCGGTTCAATAATAAGTTCCGGTTTCTGTTTCGCATTGCAGAAATACTCTGCAAACACTGTTGCAGCAGCTTCCGCATATGCCTGATAGTCCGGAATTTCAAGCTGGAACTGGGCTTTTAAGGAGTCCGGCATATTTCCGAACAATCCACCGCCAATATCAATACGCTCTGGAATAATACCGACTTTGTCCAGCAGCTTCACCATTCCTCTAGCTCTTGCAGGCCAATATTCAATAGATCGTTTTGCAAAATGGCATTGAAAATTCACAAAGTGAAGATTTGGGGTATCGGTAATAATTTTAAGCGCACGCTCAAAATCATCTCCATCTACATCAAACCCAAAACGAGATACTACACCATCGCAAACGTCATAATTGCAACGAATTCCAACATTCAGACTTTTATATGTATGCTCTGCCAATCGAGCAATATCTTCTGCCTCAGAAATAGAGTCAATATTAACAGTAACACCCTTGAAAATGTATTCTTCTAGTTTTGATGTATTCTTAATCGGTCCATTCCATATTATACGTTCAGGCAAAACGCCACATTTTAGCGCCAGTTCTGCCTCCATTTCCGAAACAACTTCAGCATATCCTCCTAACTCATTTATCATTTTGCAGAGTTTGGGAGTATAATTAGTTTTATAGGAATAGGCAATATTAAAATGCGGATAGATTGCAGAAAACGCACTCTTTAACTCCAGAAAGTTTGCTTGGAACTGCGCGGAGTCCAGCAGATAAAAAGCTTCACCGTATTCCTTTCTCAGTAATGCTATTTTTTCCTTTGTTAATTCCATTTTTTACATTCCTTTCTGGAAATACTATCTGTTTTTTCTTATTGACTGCAGCTTTCTTGCAATACCTTTTTTTTCTTGCTCACAATTTCAGTCACACATCGTTTAACTGCCCTTTTATTTTCTTCAAACTCCTCTGATGTTGTATCTGATAATCCACGCTCATAGTCTCTAAGTCGAGCTACGTTTTCAGCAAAGATCACTTCGATTTTCTTTAAGTCTTTAATCTCTGCTGCATTGCAGAAGCTTCTAGACAAAATTGCTCGGGTTGATCCCAATCTGTAGTGCTCTTTGATAATCCATTCTGCAGGCAGAGTCCCTTCTCCAATCCGGGCAATACCACCAAAACCATAAGGAATTCCAGTGGCCGCAATTTTTCTGCACAAGGAGTCTACAGTTCCGTTGGCTAGCAGTTCGAACATAAAGGTTAAACCATAGCTCAGATGCAGGTCATTCAAGCCAATATGTATTTCATCAAAACCACCCATTGCCAAAACATCATCCAAACATTCCACCGCTTCCTTGGTCTCCAGCAGCAAAGTAGTTTTAACTCGACCATTAACAAATTGCAGAAACTGTTGAACGTCTTTCTTGCTCTTCCACATAGGCAACATAATCATATCGGCTCCGGCGGCAATCACTTTGTCAATTTCCTGTTTAGATTCCGGGTTAAGCGGATTTATCCGAACCAATAATTCAGATGTGGTTAGAACATTAGAAATCACCTTGATATCATTGATACAATGGTGAGATTTCACAGTATTCATATTTTTCTGGCGTTCTTCTTTACCCAGAGTTTCCAAATCAATCCATATACGTTGCACACCATTTTTCTCAGCAATTCGAGCAACAATCGGATCATTTGTTATATACATTAAGACCAGCGAAGTTTGAAGCTCCACTACCAAACAATTATCCCTGACATACATAGATTTAATTGCGTGATGCTCTGTAATATACTCCGCAGCCGTTTTTCCATTGATACATCTTCTATGGACGCCATTAATTACTAATTCCACTTCACTAGTGGTGTAGGAAATCAGATTTTGCAGGGTCATCGACCCCCAAGATTCCTGAAAATAGCCCACATAATCTTGAACCTTCAAATCAAGCTCATCGCAAATCTCTCGAACTCGTTTTCGAACAATTCCCGGCATCGTAGTATCAGCTAAAATAACGCTTTGAACATCATAGGTACTTACGGCATCAGCAATGGCATCCACACCACCTACAATAGGAATTCCTTCCATCATGGACCCATATCCATCCGCACGGAAATCAATCATACAAACAGGTCGAACCGTACAATCCAGATTCTGCTCCATATGGCGTAGCACTAAATGTGCAGTTTCTCCAACACCAACCACCATTACTTTTTCTAAATGGTCAGTGTCACGTTTGTGTGCCTTCGATCTACCAATTTCCAGTGAGATAATCCGGTATGAAATGCGGCTTCCTGCAATCAGAAGAAACTGCAGAAGTGCGCCGATTAAATAATAGGTCACAGGCATTCGCATTGTAAAAACCAGTGTTCCTATAATATGCATAATGCAGGTTACAATATTGGCCGTTAGAACTCGATTCATGTCCCCCAAATCTGCATACTGCCAGCGGCTGTTGTACATTTTAAAGAGGTAAAAAACTATTAAGCACCCAACCGTGTAGAACGGCGCAAAGTGCAGATAAGCCGGAACATAACGCAGCGCAGGCTTGTTAAATTCTGAGTGAACATAAAAGCGCACTACCAGTGCAAGGAAGTACGAAAGGTTTACTGCCAAAATGTCAAATACAACCAAAGCAAGTCGCACTAGAATCGAGTGCTTATGTATCTGTTTCTTCTGCTCCATAACAGGTTCCTCCTTTATAGATCAGACCGTTACGGGGGTCTTTCTCTGCATCTTCATTTCCTCTGCCTGCTCCGCCATAGCGTTTACTTCCTCAGGCGAGCGGTAGGTGGGCACGACCCTCTTCAGAGCCTTGCGCGCCGTATCGTCATCGTTGGAGGCTACAGCATCCTGCAGCACCGCCAGCTTGCGGTCGATCTCCTCCTTGGGCAGAGGTGCGTCTTTTTCGATAAAGATCAGGCTGTTGTCGGTCTTATCCAGCTCTTCCGTCTTGACCAGCAGTTCCTCGTAGAGTTTTTCGCCGGGACGCAGACCGGTCTCTACGATCTCGATGCCCTGTGCACCGGAAAGACGGATCATGTTTTCAGCCAACTCCAAGATCTTCACCGGCTGGCCCATATCCAGCACGAACAGCTCGCCGTTCTTTGCCATCGAGCCGGATTGCAGCACCAGCTGGGATGCCTCCGGGATGGTCATGAAGTAGCGGATGATGCGCTTATCGGTCAGGGTCACGGGACCACCGTTGGCGATCTGCCGCTTGAACAGCGGGATGACCGAGCCAGCGGAGCCCAGCACATTGCCGAACCGGGTGGCGCTGTAGACCACGTTGCCCCAAGTGCTGGCGCTCTGCACGATCATCTCGCACATACGCTTAGTCGCGCCCATGACATTTGTGGGGTTGACCGCCTTGTCGGTGGACACCATCATGAAGCGCTGCGCACCAAACTCCTCGCACAGCTCCACAAGATTCCGGGTGCCGAACACATTATTATAAATGGCCTCCACGCAGTTCTTTTCCATCAGAGGAACGTGTTTATGCGCTGCCGCGTTGATAACGATCTGTGGATGGTATTTCTCAAAGACCTTGCGCAGCGCCGCCTTGTGAGTGATGGAGCAGATCTCGATCTGAAGGTCAAGGGCGTTGCCGTATGCAATCTTCAGCTCCTGCTGCACATCGTAGGCACCGTTCTCATAGATATCCAGAATGATGATCTGCCGGGGACTCATTTTTGCCAGCTGACGGCAAAGCTCCGAGCCGATGGAACCGCCGCCGCCCGTGATAAGCACCACCTTGTCGCGGTAGTAGGCGCTGGTCTTTTCGTCCGAAATTTTGATCTGCTTACGGAACAACAGCTCTTCGATATCGAACTCACGCAGATAACGCTTCTTGCCTGCGGACTGCATTACGGGGTAGTCGTAGACTTTTACCTTATAACCGGCATTGATGTACCGGGTATACAGCTCACGCTTCTTTTCATCGCTGAGGTTCTGGATGGCGAACACCACTTCCTGTACCTCATGCTTGCGCAGCGTTTCCAACGTAGCTTCACTTTCCAGCAGCACCGGAATACCGTGGATAGAACGGCCAGCCTTTTCCTCGCTGATATCCACGAAACAGCGCGGGATATAGTTTGCGTTGGCGTTGCCCAGCAGTTCCTCTGCCAGATTCACGCCCACACGACCTGCACCGATGATAGCGATCTTGATCTTGCGCTCTGTTTCTTCTGTTTCATGGGGCAGTTCTTCACCTGCAAAGACCTTCAGCAGAAAACGCAGGAATTTTCCCTGCCGGGTATCCTCTTTTCCGCACTTGAAGGCGTAGCGGTAGACCATGCGCATTGCCAGCGCAGCCAGCAGATTCATGCAGGCCAGCGACAGCAACCGGGCAAAGCTAACAGCCTGTACTCCGAGCGCGTGCGCCAGACTCCATTCCACCATCAACTCAGCCACAAACGCCGCAGCATCGGTCACCAGCAGACGGATATAGCACTGGATCCCGCCGTAGCGCCAGATCTGCTGATAGATTTTGCCCAGATACCGCGCCGTAAATACACACACCGCCGAAACGATGCCGTGCAGCACAACGCTCTGCCAGCTCAGTGCCTGTGTGGTGACATAGAACAGCACCATCAACAGGTCCAACGCCAGCATAATGGCGAGGTCATAGATGACCAGCGGCCACCGGTTTGATTTTCGATTCATCTCCATGATTCTTCCCTCTGAAGCGGGTTTCCCCCCCGCTCCGTTTTATCCTTTCCTATAGAAATTCATTTTTTGTTCATCCAGCCTTGTCCGGTCGGGTGAAGATCAGTTCTTCTTGCTTTGATGTCACGGTCGATTGTTTCCGGTTCTCCCACCGCATCCCGATAGCATCCAGCTTGGCAATACGTTCCTCTGTCAGAACAGCGCAGCTTTTTTCAGGATTCTGGCGGGTATACCGCTGCCGTTTGACCCAATTGCCAAGGTTGTATCCGTTCGGCGACACATATTCTGCCGGGATATTCAGGTCGCCGTGGGCATCAAAGTAGCGCTTGGCTTCCTGATACCCTTCGTTCCACTGGCGGTCATTGCGATTGCCCCAGTACATCCCGATACGGTTGAGCCGTTCGACCTGCTCGTCTGTCAGCTTTCCTTTGGGGTACGCCCATTGCTGGCTTGCGACCCACTGTCCCAGCCGTTCACCAGCCGCTGTCACTCCTCCG
>ERZ791919.2208-NODE-2208-length-14398-cov-2.333961_pt1 | contig 14398 bp, 7 predicted proteins | sample MGYA00510137_ERZ791919 | MGnify/ENA primary metagenome ERZ791919 (study PRJEB30046, sample SAMN00792059) | human gut metagenome | study: EMG produced TPA metagenomics assembly of the A metagenome-wide association study of gut microbiota in type 2...
GGGCACATAGCTATCGTCTACAAGTTCCCGCTCCGCCACCGGCCTTGCCTCGCGATCCTTGGCAGGGTCGTAGCCTGGCTGGGCGGCAGGCAGCGATATAAAAAACCTTGTGCCCTCTCCCTCATTGCTCTCCACGCGAATGTCGCCATGATGGAGATCCACGTAGGCCTTGACCAACGACAGTCCGATCCCCGTCCCGCCGACAGCACCGCGCGCCTGGAAGAAGCGGTCGAAGAGATGAGGCAGCGCCTCCTCCTCAATTCCCTTGCCCGTATCGCTCACGCTGAGCACATACTGCTTACCGTCGTAGGACAATGCCGTCGTGATCCGTCCGCCCTCAGGCGTATATTTTAGCGCATTCGACATTAGGTTGAAATAGATATGCTCCAGCTTGTCGCGGTCAGCAATGATCACAGCATCCTGTCTCACCCCCGAGGCGTCCACATCGATCGTGATCTTACGGCGCGCCGCCACCGCCCGGAAGTCGTTGGCCCATGTCGCCAGTTCCCGCTGCAGGGCGAAGCGGTTGAGATGCAAGTGCGCCTTGTTGTTCTGTACCTTGCGGAAGTCGAGTATCTCGCCCACGAGTTGTATGAGGATGCGCGTGTTGCGCCGCACCATCTCCAGCATCATGCGATGCGCTCCCTGCACGGTGTCGTCCTCCAGTAGCTGATCAGTCGGTCCGGCAATAAGCGTCAGCGGCGTGCGTAGCTCGTGGCTCACATTGGTGAAAAACTGCAGTTGCGTCTGCGTCATCCGCTCCATCTCCTCCGTCATCTGTCGCTGCTGATCCATAGAAGCATTGAGTTGGCGGTTGATGCGCGCCTTGGCCACATAAGCCCTGACGGCCAAACCACAGGCCACGACGAGCAGCACGACGAAGAACAAGAGCACCAGGAGGTAGCCACGCTGTGTATTGAAGTCGTCGGCTGCCTTGTCGATACGCGAGCGGAGTGTGGCGAGGTGATCCTGCTGGCGCATGGTCTCATCGTTCTGCATGAGTAGCACGCGGGCGTTGTCACGGGTGACAAGGGCCGAAGAGAGACGGTTTTCGCGCTGATAGGACTTCCCTTCAAGAATATTCATTGCCAGCCTCATCACCTCGTCGCCACGCGTCGGATAGATATAGGAAGCAAAGAGCGTCCCGTCCTTGACGAGTTCCAGTCCGGCTCCCTTCTGCGGCATGGCGTCGATTCCGCAGAAGCGGATGCGCTGGAGGTCCAGTCCGTGCTCCTGCGCTGCCCGACGCGCGCCCATCGCCATACGGTCGTTGTGGGCAAAGAGGCAGTCGAAGTCGGGATGCGGACTACGCAGCAGCGAGTCCATGGCCCGGAAGCCTCCCTGCTCCGTCCAGTCGGCGTGGAGCTTAGCCACGATGTCGATTGAGGGACGCACGGCAACTACGCTATCGAAGCCCTCCGCCCGCTCTATCGCCGGCGACGAAGACGAGAGTCCACACAACTCCACCACACGCCCTCCTTTGGGCAGCGCACCCGCCAGGTATTCTCCCATCGACTCGCCAATCTCACGATTGTCGGCACCGATATAGGCCGTATATTTGTTGGATCGCGTGCGGCGGTCGAAGATGATCACAGGTATTCCCTTCTCATAAGCACGATCGATGGCGGGAGAGATCGAGACCTGTCCTGGCGCCACGATGAGCAGATCGACCCCCTTGTCCACAAAGCGGTTGATCTGCTCCGTCTGCAGCCGTACGTCGTCGTTGGCCGAGGCGATATCGAGGTCCATATTATTATAGTATAGGGCCGCCACCCGCAGTTCCTGGTTGAGTTTCTCGCGCCATACGTCCTCCGAACATTGCGAGACACCGATGACATAACGTTTCTTCCCGCCAGTACAAGAGGCCAGAAGGGCGAGGGCTGCCATCAGGGCAGCGATATAAGCGAAATGCTGAATAGACTTTAGCATAAAACGGCTTTTTAGTATATTTGGGCGCCCAAAATTACATAAAAAAGACAAGACAGGCAAACAATTTGTGTGCTTTTTGCATTTCCCAGATTCTAAGGCCCTTCGTCCGGCCCTATGCCAGCAGAAGAAAACGCTTCCCCTTCTTCCACCCAGCAAGCGAAAAGTAGCCTTCACGAGCGCACCAAACAGCAAGGCGAGGAACAGGAAACACTTCCTGTCCCTCGCCATTATCAGAAGACGGCTGAGCGGTCTGCCATGGCCTTAGGATAGCCCACCAGCCTTTTCTCTCTCTTTCATTGAGACATCCCCATGCGACGGGGACACATACCCCTTACAGGCCCAGACGATAGGCCGTAAGGTTTTTCACCTCTGCCTTGCCACCCTCAGCATAGACCTTCACGTGGTTGTAGGGCACGGTGGGGAACACCAGGTTGGTCATGGCGATGCGTCCGCCATCTACAAAGAGCTCGACGGAGCATTTATCGACAAAGACATCCAGATGGTAAGTCTTGCAACCCTGTGCTGCCACGGGGGCCTCAGCACAGCAGCCATTGCCAGCAGAGTGGTCGTCGTCACAGAGTGCGAGCGGAGCCCATGTGCCGAGGGCGAAGTCGTTTTTGTAGTTGACGACAAGGTCCTGCGACAGTTTTCCCTTCATCTCGCCAGCTGCCTCGGCACGCTTCTCGATATCGTGGCGCTCGGCCAGCCGACCAAAGTCGGTGAGTCCGCTCTCCGAGCGGTCCATGACGACGCGCTTCTTCTTGAGGTCGAGATAGAGGACCGTGCGCTCCTCCTTGTCGTTGTAGAGCACGATCCCGACCACATCGGCCTCCTTCGGCGTCACGTCGGCCTCCAGCTCGAAGGCTCCGTCGCTACCCTCGAAGAGGTTGCGCTGAACATAGGGGTTGGCGTTGTCCACGGCCACGTTGCCCAACTGCTTGGTCTCCTTGCGCAGGGCGCGGGCCTCCTCCACGACATTGGCCGAGACATAGGTCTCGCCATGGTTGGAGAACAACTTCAGTTCGCGCGGCAGCGCGTTGGCGCCACGATACTGATGGATCGGAGTGGCATTGGCATACTGCCAGTTGCTCATCCAGGGCACGGCAACGATGCGTCCTCCAAGGTTGGAGAAGGTGACGGTGGCGTAGTGATCCTTGCCCCAGTCGAGCCATTTCACGGTGGTAGGCTTCGAGTCACACTTGAACTCCTTGCCGTCAAACTCTCCGACGAAATACTCCGTGGCCGAACCGCCAAAGACGAAACCTGGGTTGACGTTGACGATCATGACATACTTCTTGTTGGCTGGGTCGCCATCGACGGCCAGCGGGAAGAAGTCGGGACACTCAAACTGGTTGGGCTGGGCTCCGAAGCCCTCACCCCACTGGCTCACATAGGTCCACTTCTTGAGATTCTTCGACTGATAGAAGCGCATATTCTTGTCGGCCGACACGATCATATACCACGACTTCGTGGGCTCATACCAGAAGATCTTCGGGTCGCGGAAGTTCTCCAGTCCGTCGAACGGCGTGACCACGGGGTTGCCCTTATACTTGATGAAGGTGCGTCCGTTGTCCTTGCTGTAAGCCATACACTGCACCTGCACCTGCTTGCCGTTTCTCATGCTGTGGGAAGTGTAGTAGGCGATGATTGCGTTCTTGCCGAATCCTGCCGAGTTGCGCGTATCGACGATGGTGCTTCCCGAGAAGATGTGTCCCATCGGGTCGCGGGCGATGGCGGGGTCGAGATGATCCCAGTGTACGAGGTCGCGGCTGACGGAGTGGCCCCAGTGCATGTTGCCCCACTTCGATCCGTAGGGGTTGTACTGGAAGTAGAGATGATACTCCCCATCCTTGTAGGTGAGTCCGTTGGCGTCGTTCATCCATCCGTAGAGCGGCGTGTGGTGATAGACGGGGCGGTAGTAGTCCGTATTGGTCGTGTCGAAGGTGTCCGATAGTTTCATCTCCTTCAGTGCCACGGCGTCTTTCGGCAGTCCTACGATCTTCACCACTGCCTCTTTGCCCTGCGTGAGGGCGAAGGGCACGCAGTAGTCGGTCTTGCCCACGGCCAGTCGGACGTCCATCCAGGTGTCCGTGGCCTTGCCGGTATAGAGCAGCAGCTGGGCCTCGGGACGCTCCTCCTCTATGGGGAGGATGAGATACTTCGTCGGGTTCTCCACCTTGATGATCGTGGTGTCGCCCTTCTGTGTGGTCTGCAGGGTCTGTGCCGTGGCCGAGAGGGCTACGAGTGCTCCTGCTGAAAGCAGATACTTGATCTTCATTGTCTTATGATTTTAGTCGTGAAACATTTGGTTAGAATTTCAGTGTGGCCGAGAGCTCCACGGTGAACGGGCGGAGGTAGGAGCCCGTCATGAGCTGGTTGTTGATGCCCTTGGCCTCGTCTTTGGTGATGAGCTCCGCACCAGCGATGCTACCCTTGGCACCCGTCTGGTTGAGGAAATTGACCACGGTGCATCCGAGCGACAAGCGCTTGCTGGCCTGCCAGTTGACACCACCGAAGGTCTCCCAGTGGCCGTTGAAGTAGTAGGCCTCGTTGATGTTGGCGTAGGTCTTGGAGAAGTAGCGGAAGGAAGCCCAGAGCTTCAATTCCGGCGTGATCATGTAGCTGGGGTCGAGCTCGATGAGCACCTGCGGCACCTCTGCCACGATATTTCCTGTTGCGTTGATCTTTCCCTCGTAGCCGCTTGCAAACTTCACGCTGGTCTCATACTTCTTGTAGGTCGGTTTCTGGTAAGTGAATAGGAAGTGGAAGTCGAATCCTTTGAAGGGGTGTGCGACCACGTCGGTGGTCCAGCCCCACGTCTGAATGTCATAGGTCAACGGAGCAGCCTTGATTTCTCCGTCATGCTGAAGGTTGAGCGTAGAGTTGTTGTTGGTCTTTGAAATGTATGAGAAGAGAGAGGTGAGACTCAGCCACGGGTTGTTGTAGTAGATACCTGCGCGTCCCAGAGGCACGCTGATTCTGCCCGTGTTGGGCATCGTGGCGGGCGCGAAGGTCGAGATCGTGGGGTGCTGCACGATGTAGGTGAAGTCGCCCGTGAATCCGAAATTCTTCGTCAACTTGTAGGTCAGCGCTGCCGTGAAGTCGTAGTTCACCCAATTGTATGCCATCTGCGTCGGTGCGATCAGCGTACCGTCGGGAGCGGTGGTGCCGAGGTAGTAGTCGGCAAAGCGTCCCACATATTCGCCGGCCGCGTTCTTGACCGCGGCGTTCTCGCCCTTCAGTCGCTGCCACTCGATGCGCGCGCCATAGTAGGCATTGAGCTGCGGCGTGATGTCCCAGTCGTGTGTGAAGTAGAAGGCCAGTTTGTTCTCGTGTCCCTGATAGTACTCCGAGGCATTCTTGTTGAAGTCGTAGAAGATGCTCTGGCGCTTGCTGGCGTCCCAGAGGCGCACGGCGTAGGATCCGTCCTCGGGCACGCTTTGGTCGTACATCGTCGTGTTGGAGCAGTAGTCGATGTGGTAGTACCATTCGTTCACGCCGATGCGCAGCGTGGAGGTGCGGAAGGTCTTTGAGAGTTCCGAGGTGAGGAGCATCTCGTTGATGGTACCTGCGTTGAGACACGACATACGCGTCTGGACGTAGCGTCCGCCGTAGCGCTGCGGTTGTCCCATGGCGTCTTGCTGCATGTACTGGTAGTTGGCGGCTGCACCGTCGGCCTGGAGGTCGATGAGCTGCATCGGAGTCTGGAATACCAGTGCACCCCGGGCGTGGTCGAAGCGGAAGGCCGTCTTCCAGTTGAGCCCGTTGTCGAAACGGAAGTTGTTCAGGAGCGAGAACTCCGAGGATCGGTTGCCGCAGTAGTCATAGAGCGAGGTCTGCCGCAGCGTGCCAGTGCGCATATCACGATAGGTGATGTTGGCATCGACGGGGAGATAGGAAGTCGTTCCGAGCTTGAAGTCGCCAAACTCCTTCACGCTGCCGTCGCCGACATAGATGAATGGAGCCGACTGCATGGCGTAGTTGTAGACGGGGTGGGAGTTGGCATACTTGTACATTGCCGTCAGCTCGCCCCTTCCTGCCGCGTAGCGCTGGGTGAGGGCCAGCTTGTAGATCTGCGTGCGGTCCTGATACTGCGAGGAACGCACCTTGAAGGTACCTGGGTCGAAGTCCTGGTACATGCTTGCACTGTAGAAGAGATCCTTGTTGAGCGATCCATTCATGTTGAGCGACATCTCCTGCAGGCCAAAGTGGTTGGTCTTGTAGTTGAGCGTACCCTGAAATCCCTTCTGTCCGAGCTGCGTCTGCGAGTTGACGGCATAGCCGATGTTGCCAGTGGTGATAGCCGTCTCTGAGATCTTCAGCAGTCCGACATGGGAGAGGCTGGCATCCGAACGCCACGTGGCGTTGACGGTGTGGGGATTGGTGGCATAGGTAACGGGGAGTCCGTTCTCCAGCACATTGACGTCGGCGGAGGGGAGTCCGATCTGGATCTCGCGCGGGCCGTTGGCGCTGGCCGCGTTGAGCATCACGTTGCGGTCGCCCTCCTCCTTGGAGTGGTCCGTCCGCTTTCCTTCATTCTGCGCGCTGGCCGCGGTTGCCATAATGGAGGCAAGAGCCAAGGCGCCAAGTTTTGCTGTGTTGAAATGTTGCATAACGGTTCAGTTATTGTTTACGGCTGCAAAGTTACGAAGATCGACGCCATCAGGGGTTAAAATTCCGTTCATCGGCATTCACTTTTGTTACATGCAACATTTTTATTATTCAATGAACGAAAAGTAGCATCGACGTCCCCGCAGGCTGCCTGGCGCCTGGCCTGTCCAGCATGTTACATTTGTAGCAAAAATGTTGCGCGGTTCGGTTTTTACTATCCTGCGAAACATGATTGATATCCCCCTGACGAGAATATCTCTACCTTTGCAGCACAAAATTCGTAACTATACTATTCTCAATGACAACAAAAACGTATCAGCCAATGAGCAACAACAATTCTTCCAAGATGACACTCGTCCCGGTGATGATCACTTTCTTCACGATGGGCTTCGTCGATCTCGTCGGCGCTGTGTCCAACAACATGCAGGAAGACTTCGGCCTCAGCGACTCAGCTGCCAATTTCTTCCCCTCGCTCGTATTCTTCTGGTTTCTCATCTTCTCCGTGCCCACGGGCATGCTGATGAATAAGATAGGCCGTAAGAAGACGGTGCTCCTCTCCATCATCGTCACGACGCTGGCCGTATTCCTTCCCCTCTTCGACAGTTTCATGCCGACCAAGGAGAGCCAGCTCTGGCTGATGTACATCTCCTTCTCGCTGCTGGGCATCGGCAACGCCATCATGCAGACCTCTCTCAATCCGCTCGTGACGATCCTGGTCAAGGGCCACCTTGCCTCCACGCTCACCTTCGGTCAGTTTGTCAAGGCCATCGCCTCGTTTATCGCCCCGCTCATCGCGGCATGGGGCGCCACGACCACGGCGCCGACCTTCGGCCTGAGCTGGCGTATCCTCTTCCTGCTCTTCTTCCTCATCGGCATGGCCGCCACGCTGTGGCTCGGCATGACCCCCATCGAGGAGGAACCCGCCCAGGACCAGGCCAGCGTGCGGATGCTCGGCGCGCCCGTCGTCCTGCTTTCCTTCGTAGCCATCATGTGTCATGTGGGCATTGACGTGGGCACCAACGCCGTGGCGCCGAAGATTCTCCTGGAGCGCCTGGGCACCCCAGGCGACACGCTCAGCCAGTTTGAGTACGCTACGAGCATCTACTTCGCCTTCCGCACCCTCGGCTGCCTCACGGGGTCCATCCTCATGCGCCGAATCAACATCCGCGCCTTCTTCGCCATCATCGTCCTGATGATGGGCGTGGCCATGGCGGGCTTCGTGTTCGCCACGGAGCAGTGGGTGCTCTGGGCCTCGATCGCACTGGTGGGCTACGGCAATAGCAACGTCTTCTCTATCGTCTTCTCCCAGGCCATGATCTCGGCTCCCGAGAAGAAGAACGAGGTGAGCGGACTGATGATCATGGGCCTCTTCGGCGGCACGGTCTTCCCGCTACTGATGGGTCTGGCCAGCGACGCTGCCAAGACTTCCGGCCTGCAACACCCGCAGACCGCGGCAGCCGTAGTGATGGCCGTAGGAGTGGCCTATCTGCTCAGCTATATTCCTCAAGTGAAACAACAATAACACAATAACAACTACCTATATGACAACGAACGATAAATATGTAGTGGGCCTCGGCGAGGCTCTTTGGGACATCCTTCCCGACGGCAAAAAACTGGGTGGCGCTCCTGCCAACTTCGCTTTCCACGCCGGACAGTTCGGCCTCAACGCCATCGCCGTGAGTGCGCTTGGCGAGGACAAGCTGGCCGAGGAGACCATCGAACAGCTGGAGGCCAAGAAACTGGCCTACTGTATGCCGCGCGTGCCCTACCCCACGGGTACGGTGCAGGTGACACTCGACGCTGGCGGCGTACCGACCTACGACATCAAGGAGAACGTGGCCTGGGACAACATCCCCTTCAACAAAAACATCGAGGCCGTAGCCCGAAAGACGCGTGCCGTCTGCTGGGGATCGCTGGCTCAGCGCAACGTGGTGAGCCGCAACACGATATACAGTTTCCTCGACGCTACACCCAAGGACTGCATGAAGATCTTTGACATCAACCTACGACAGAACTTCTACACCAAGGAGGCCATCCGCGCCAGCATCAAGCGCTGCAACGTCCTGAAGATTAACGACGAGGAACTGGTGCTCATCGGCCGCATGTTTGGCTACCCGGGACTTGATATCGAAAACAAATGCTGGCTCATCCTCGGCAAGTACAACCTCGACATGCTCGTGCTCACTTGCGGCATCAACGGCAGCTATGTCTTTACGCGCGGCACCATGTCCTACCAACCCACCCCGAAGGTGAAGGTTGCCGACACCGTGGGCGCTGGCGACTCGTTCACGGGTTCCTTCTGCGCTGCGATCCTATACGGTAAGAGCGTGGCCGAAGCCCACCGACTCGCTGTCGAGGTGAGTGCGTATGTATGCACACAAAACGGCGCTATGCCCGTACTACCACAAGAGGTAAAAGAATGTAAAGGATAACAAAACGCAAGGGTGTGTCAGGCAGTCGCCTGGTCTCGCCCACCAAAGCCATGAGGGTCTCTCCGTGTGACGCGGGGGGATCCTTTTTTAATGCCACTTTGAAGGACTTAACTTCATCGGCCTACGAAGTTAACTTCATCGGGCTACGAAGTTAAGTTCATCGGGCTATGAAGTTAACTTCATTTTTCGACCCATCCGACATGGCTTTGGCAAGGGGGGCGCAACTGTCACTTTTTCTTCCTTCCAATCGATCAATCCTATCATTTCCTCTCTTGCCAGCAATGCTAATGCCATAATGTTATTATGATTTTACGACAAGCCCACTTTTCATCCTCTCCCCAGCCTCGCTTTTTGTGTGGTCATCCTGCAAAAGGACCCAGTGGCTTCAGTCCACAATATGGCGCCCCACGACATGGCCCATCGTCCAGGCGGCCTGGAGGTTGAAACCTCCCGTGACAGCATCGACATCACACACCTCACCGGCAAAGAACAGATGGGGGAAGACCTTGCTCTCCAGCGTATGAGGATGGAGGTGGCGCAGGGCAAATAGAGCAAAAAGCGGTGGAAAACCACAGAGGTCTTCCACCGCTTCTTGCTAATGGGTTGTTCTATGCAGGATGGTTTAGAGCTCCGGGAGCATCACCACCTGGATGTGGTTGTTGGAGGCCACGACCTTCTTGAGGAAGGCAACGATCTTGGCCGGCGTGAGGCTCTCGATGGCAGCACGATGGGTGGTGTAGAGGTCCACACCCGTCTCGTTGTACTCGTCCATGACGTTGAGCCAGTAACCATTGGTCTTGAGCTCCTCGTCGAGGTTCTTGAGCATGTTGGCCTTGATCTTCTCCACCTTGTCGGCGTCGATGTACTTGTCGCAGTCCTTCATGCCACCCTCCAGCAGGGAGAGGGCGAGCTCGGCCTTGTTGTAGTCCATCGGGCACTGGTCGAAGATCTGGACAAACGCCTTGTCGCCCATGCGGCTCACAGAACCGTATGCACCCACGCTATAGGCAGCAGAGGCGTCCTCGCGGATGGTCTTCAGATAGGCCATTGAGATAGCCTGGCCGGCTGCGTCAGCCAGAACGACGTTCTCGATGTTGTAGTCCATCGGCATGTGGTAGAGGTCGCTGGCCATGGCCTTCGGAGTCTCAGCCTTGCGCTTGAAGTTGACGTTGACGATACCCTTGGCGATAGGATCGGCGCTGACCCACTTAGAGGCCTTGCCCTTCGGCAGGGCGCCAATATACTTCTCGATGAGCGGACGGATCGTAGCCTCGTCGAAGTTGCCGACGAAGTAGAAGGTAAACTGACTGGCATTGGCGAAACGCTCCTTCTGGATCTGCAGGATGCGGTCGTAGCTGATGTGGGCCAGGTCGGCCTCCTCCAGCGGAGTGTAGCGCGCGTCGTGGTTGTAGATAGCGCAGGTCAGCGAGTCGCCGAAAGCGGCCTCGGGAGAGAGACCCTTGTTCTTCAGAGACTGGGCCACCATGGCCATCGTGGACTTATACTTGTCCTCGTCCTTGCTGACGGCGGTGAAGTTGAGGTAGATGAGCTGCATCAGCGTCTCGATGTCCTTCGGGACGGAGAAGCCGCTGAGGTACTGGTAGTACTGGCCGAGACCTACGCCGACGTTGGCCTGCTTGCCGAGGAGGGCCTTCTGCAACTCGTTGTTAGAGAAGTTGCCCAGACCGCAGGTGCCCATCACGAAGTCGAAGCACTTGAGGTTGTTGTAGTCGGCCTTGCCATAGAGGCTCTTGCCGCCACGGGCCATGGCCTGGAACTGGATCTCGTTGTCCTTGTAGTTGGTCTTCTTCAGGATGACGCGGGCACCATTGGAGAGCGTCAGCTCCTTGTAGCCAAACTTCGTATTCTCCTTCTCCTTGACGATCTTGCCAGCCTTCGGCAGCTTGGTCTCGTCGAGCAGCGGCTCGTTCTTCACGTTGTCCTTGTAGGCCTCGATCTTCTCAGTGCGCACACCGTTGATGGTCTGCTGCATCTGGGCCTCGGTGGGGTAGATCTTGCCGTCCTTCTCCTGCTCATAGAGCGTGACGACGAGGTTGGTATCGTTGTCGGAGATGAGGTCCTTGGCATACTCGTTGATCATATCGACGGGCAGCATCGGGATGAGCTGTGACATGATCTGATACTCGGTCTCGATGCCGGGGATAGGCTCGTTGCCGAGGTAGTTGTCACGATACTCGTCGCCAAACTGGTCGTTCTTGATCTTGTTGCGATTCTCGTAGGAAGACTCCAACTGGGAGAGATACTCGGCCTTGGTGCGGTCGTACTCCGTGGCGGTGAAGCCAAACTGGCGCACGCGCTGGGCCTCGCGGTACATGGCGGCGAGAGCCTGGAGCTCGTGGCCCTCCTTGGCGCTACCAGCCAGGTTGAAGGCGTCCTTCGTCTTGGAGTAGATATACTGACCGTCGTAGGCGTAAGAACCGAAGAACGGGCAATCCTCCTTCTGCGTCATCTCGGAGAAGCGCTGGTTGAGCATCATGCTGATCATCGTCTTGGCATAGTTCTCCAGCAGGTAGTCCACGGTCTCTTTGGCCTTGTCGTCCACGGGGTCATGCTTCATGGCGATGGTGATGCTGCTCTGCTGCAACTCCTTGTCCTTGTCGAAAATATAGATGGCCTTGTCGTTGTCGGGCACGGGCACATCGACGACGGGCGTGGCGTTCTCGAGCTTCTTCACGTCGCTCCAGAGACGCTTGATCTCGGCCTCGGTATGATCGACATCGATGTTACCGACGACGATGATGGCCTGGTTGCCTGGGTGGTACCACTTGTGATAGTAGTCGCGGAGTTCATTGTACTTGAAGTTGTCCACCACCGACATCAGACCGATGGGCAGACGCTCGCCATACTTAGAACCCGGATACTGAAGCGGAAGCGTGCGCTCGAAGATACGCATCGAGGCTGACGTGCGCATCTGCCACTCCTGGTGGATGACGCCACGCTCCTGGTCAATCTCCTTGTCCACCAGCGTGAGGCCGTTGCTCCAGTCTCTGAGGATCAAGAGGCAGGAGTCGAGGGCCGTCTGGCGCTTCGTCGGAACGTTGCAGATGCGGTAAACGGTCTGGTCGATGCCAGTGTAGGCATTGAGGTCGCTACCAAACTCCACACCCAGGGAGCGGGTGTACTCGAGGAGCGTACTGTCGGGGAAGTGCTCAGAGCCATTGAAGGCCATGTGCTCCAAGAAGTGGGCCAGTCCGCGCTGAGACTCCTCCTCCTGGATAGATCCCACGCGCTGGGCAATGTAGAAGTTGGCCACGTTTTCCGGCCAGTTGTTGTGGCGGATGTAATACGTCAAGCCGTTGTCCAACTTACCGATGCGCACATTGGGATCGATAGGGATGGCAGGCATCTGCTGGGCAGAGGCCATTCCGGCGACGAAAGCAAAAGCCACTACAAGAAAGTGTTTAAGTTTCATGCTCGTTATTTATTGATGATTAGTATATACATTTTCATTGGCGCACAAAATTACTTAAATTCTTCGAAAGCACAAAGTTAGGGGCTTTTCTTTTAATCAATAATAACGCATTTTTACAATAAGGGTAGGGTTCCTCTCACGTAAGCTCATTCTTCGACGACTGAAAACGCTGCTGCAGACGCCAGCCCATAGCCCAAATTGTAAGCAAGAGGGCGTAGCAAAGCACGGTCTGGAGAATGGTGGGATGCAGCTCGATAGTGGCGCAAGGCAGGGAGGAGACCCATCGAAGCACCTCGTTCATCACCTTGGCAACGCTCACTACCATTTGGGCAACAACTGTTTGCACTACGGGCAAGGGTGTGGTAAGAAAGAGAGCCACGACGAGGTAGAGCAGAAGAGTGGCACAGGGAACGGCCACAAGATTGGAGATGAGAAAATAGGTGGGGAGCGACCCGAAGGCGTAGGCCACGAGGGGCGACGTGCCGATCTGGGCGGCAATGGAAAGACTGGCGAAGGTCCACAGGCCGCGGGCAAGACGGCGCCACCATACGGCCCTGCGCGACGTCTTGGGAGCCACGAGGAATGGCGGAACGAGGATGGGCAGGAAAAGATGAATGGACAACACTGAGAGAACCGAGAGCTGGAAGCCCAGGTCATAGACCAGCAGCGGACGGACGATGACCATGAGGAGCACCGTGGCCAAGAGGACGTTGAGAGGCTGCGGGCGGCGGAGTGCCAAAAAGAAGACGGAATAGAGGGAGAGCAGCAGGGCGGCTCGCACGACCGACGGCGAGAGACCCGTCAGCAGAGCAAAGGCCCAGGCACAGGTAAGGGTGAGCAACGAGGATAACCAACGGCCGGATCGGCGGCGCGAGAAGAGAGAGAAGAGGCCACAGAGGATGCCGAGGTGGAGGCCGGAGAGAGCCAAGACATGGGCCACGCCCGATAGGCTATAGTCGTCGCGAAGGCGCTTCGACAGACCACTCTTGTCGCCAAGCGAGAGGGCAGCAACGACGGCAGCCTCATCGCCACCGATCTGCCACTGGCGGTAGCGGTCCAAGAGGTGTTGACGGACTTGGCGCGCCTGGAGCACGAGCCGATTCCACCAGCCCAAGGGTTGCAGGGAGACACGGGCCTTCTGCCAGTTGGAGGGAAGGAGGAAGGTCTGGGCGGAGAAACCGTGCAGACGGAGCCAACGCGCATAGTCGAAGGTGGAAGCGGCCCAACGTTGTGGGGTTTCGAGGATGGAAACAGCACGGAGGCCGTCACCGACATGGAGACGGTCGTAGCGATGCGAGATCGTGTCGCGGAGCAACTGGGCCTTGACGAGGAGGGGCTTGCCTTGGTGCTGGAGAACAGCCATGTCGAAGCGCACGACCTTGCCCCGAGGCACGGGTTCGCTCATCACCACAGCCTCATAGCACACCTTCTCCTTGGGCAGCAGGCGATGGAGGCCAGCCTCAGCCTGGGCAGAAAGCCAGGCGCCCAACTGAAACAGGGCCGTCAGGATCAGGAAGTTGCTGGCCTTGGGGTGGCAGCGGCAGAGGAACAGAACAATGAGGGTGGCAGAGAGCGACGCCACCCACACCCCGACGGACCAACCCACCCATCCCGCAAAGACGATACCGAGCAACAGGAGGACCGTGGGCAGCAGGAGGGGAAAGGAATGGGTGAGGGGCTGTGACATAAGACTAAGTGTGAGGGTGGGCCTATCGTCTCTCCGAGGACTTGCTGCGGTCGATGCCGTGCTCGCGGGCCCACTTGATGTTGCGGGGATGGTGGTTGAGGATCTCCTCGCGCAGCGTGGAGGTGTCGATATGGGTGTAGATCTCTGTTGTACCGATGCTCTCATGACCCAGCATGGCCTGAATGACACGCAAGTCGGCTCCGCCTTCGAGCAGGGCTGTGGCAAAACTGTGGCGCAGGGTGTGGGGAGAGATGGTCTTCTGGATGCCTGCTGCCCGCGCATACTGCTTCACCATGATGAGCACCA
>ERZ791919.2210-NODE-2210-length-14388-cov-16.545524_pt1 | contig 14388 bp, 12 predicted proteins | sample MGYA00510137_ERZ791919 | MGnify/ENA primary metagenome ERZ791919 (study PRJEB30046, sample SAMN00792059) | human gut metagenome | study: EMG produced TPA metagenomics assembly of the A metagenome-wide association study of gut microbiota in type 2...
CGCGGGCGGGTGCGTGTCCGGGGTGCTCTGCGTGCAGCCGCCCGGAAATGCCTTTGGGATGCTGTTCAGCGCCTGCGGCGGCATGGCGGTGGTCTGCCTGCTGCCCGGCGGCTGGCTTGCTCCGGTAGCGGAACCCTCACAGGGCGGAGAGAGCGCCCCCGCGCCCGCCCGCAGTGCGGCGGCATCTACCCGGCTGGAAGCCGTGGCGCAGAGCCTTTCCTCACTGGCGGAGACGGTGAACGCGGTCTACGAGGGCTTGCCCCGGCGGCGGGAAGGTTTCCGCTGGGTCATAGATAATGTACATGATACCCTTTGTTTTAACTGCGGGCGGCGGGAGACCTGCTGGAAGCAGGAATACACTGCCACCATGGCGGGCATGGAAGCGCTGCGTCCGCTGCTGGAACAGAATGGCAGCGTGGAAGCGGCGCAATTGCCTGGGCAATTGTCCCGCTGCATCCACCCGGCAGCGCTGTGCGCGGCGGCGGGGCGCAGCTTTGCGCTGTACCGCAGCCGCAAGGAAGCGCGCATCCATTCCGAAGCCATGCGCACCGCCCTGACCGAGCAGTACAGCGCCGTAGCCGAGGCACTTGGGGTGCTCAGCGAGCAGCTGGGACGTCCCGGCGACCCGGAGCCCTATAAATCCAGCCGGGTGGCGGAGTTCTTTACCGGGCTGGGTGCGCCGCCGCAAGAGTGCGCCGTCACGCTGGACGACCTTGGCCGCACCCATGCCGCCGTCACGTTGCCGCGCACCCGGTTCACCCCGCAGGAGCTGGCAGCGCTGGCGGGGGAGGTGGGGCATATCTGCCGCCGCACGCTGGAGGTGCCGCAGGTGCTCTCCTGCAAGGGCATGACCACCCTGCTGTTCAGCGAAAGACCGGCGCTGCGGGCGGTGTTCGGCGCGGCAAGCGCTGCCGCCCGGGGCGAAGTTTCCGGCGATGCAGTGCAGCAATTCTGCAGCCCTACGGCGGCGCAGATGATCTTATGTGACGGTATGGGTACCGGACGCCCGGCGGCGGTGGATGGCAATCTGGCAGCAGAGCTGACCGCCCGGCTGCTCAAGGCGGGCTTTACCGCCGAGCTGGCGGCGCGGCTGGTGAACGTGGCGCTGGCCCTGAAAAGCGAGGACGAGAGCGGCGCAACGCTGGACCTCATCAGCGTGGACTTATACACCGGCACGGCGCGGCTGTTCAAGGCCGGAGCCGCCCCGGGGTTTCTGGTGCACGGCGGGCGGGTGCGGGCTGTGGGCGAAGCTACCCTGCCCATGGGGGTGCTGGGCGGGGTGAACGGGCAGAGCCGGGTGGTGCACCTGACCGCCGGGGATTACGCAGTGCTGGTATCGGACGGCTTACTGGTGGATGGCGCGGGCTGGGTGGCAAAACAGGTGGAGCTTTCGGCGGCGGCGGGAGACGCGCCGGAAAAGCTGGCCGAAACGCTGGTGCAGACCGCCCGCATCCGCGCACAAAAGACCGGCCGCCCGGACGATATCACCGCCGCCGTGCTCCGGCTGGAAAAGAGCGGGTAACGGCGGCAGAGTTTCCGTTGCAATTTTCAGGAAGGAGGGGTATACTGGAAGCATATTTTTTTGCCCGGCAGTGCCGGGCGCAGGAGGCGGCTTATGCTTACCATCAACGTTGCACCCGACGGCAGCGGACAGTTTACCACCATTTCCGAGGCGGTGCTGGCGGTGCCCTACGACTGCCCCGCGGTCATCCGCATCGCGCCGGGCATTTACCGGGAAAAACTGGTTTGTGAGAAAAAGGATATCACCCTTGCGGGCGCGGGCATGGATGCCACCCGGCTGGTATGGAACGATGGCGGCAAGCTGCCGCACCCGGACGGACGGCCCACCCACACCTTCCGCAGCTATACCGCCTTTTTCAGCGGCGAAAAGCTGCGGGTGGAGGATATGACCATCGAGAACGACGCAGGCCCCGGCGCAAAGGCCGGGCAGGCCATCGCAGCCTATGTGGACAGCGCCCGGGCGGCGTTTGACCGTGTGCGGCTGCTGGGCAATCAGGATACCCTGTTCTGCGCCCCTCTGCCGGAGAAAGAGCGGGAGAAGGACGGCTTTCTGGGCCCGCGCGGGCTGGCACCCCGCCGGACAAGCGCGCAGTATTACCACGCCTGCGAGATCGCCGGGGACATTGATTTTATCTTTGGCGGGGCAGACGCCCTGTTTGAGCACTGCACCCTGCGCACGGTGGATAACGGCCTTGCGCACAGCTGGGTCACCGCGCCTTCCGGTGCGGCGGGTGGGCTGGGCTTTGTGTTCTGGGACTGCGATTTTGTCTCGGACTGCCCGGCGGGCAGCGTGTATCTGGGCAGACCGTGGCGGCCTACCGGTAAAACGGCGGTGCTGGACTGCCGCCTTGGGGCGCACATTGCGCCGGAGGGCTTTGCCGGCTGGAACGACCGCACCGACACGGCGCTGGCCGGCTTTGCCGAGACAGGCAGCACCGGCGTAGGCGCAGGGGAGCGCCCCGGCTGGGTGCAGGCGCTTTCGGCTACTGAAGCCGCCGCGCTGCTGCGCACTGCCCGGCAGAAGTGCCGCATGGAGACTACGGAAAGGATAACGGAATGAAAAAATTACCCAATGCAGTAAAATGGCTCATTATTCTGGTGGTGCTGGGCGCTATGGGCGCTATGATGTGGGCGGTGAACGACCGTGCCTCCCGGGTGGAGATGCCCGCCCCGGACAACACCTTTGGCATCTACCATACGGCAGAGAGCGGAACATAATAAAGCACCGGCAGTTTCCCGATTGGAAGATCTGGAAAGCTGCCGGTGCTTTTTCTGTGTTACAGGGGGCGTTCACTTGCCCTCAAAGTCGTCCACGTAGGGCAGGTCACTCATGACGAACCAGAAGGTGGTGCCCTTGCCTACGGTGCTTTGTACGCCGAAGCGGAAGCTGTGCTGCTGGAAGATGGCTTTGGTGATGGAAAGCCCCAGGCCGGTGCCCTGCTTGCCCGCGTCCGAGCGGGAGCGGTAGTACCGGTCAAAGATATAGGGCAGGTCGGCGGCGGCAATGCCCGGGCCGTGGTCCTCCACCTCTACCCGCACGCCCTCAGAGCAGCGGAAGGCGCGCAGGATAAAAATGCCGTCCTGGCCGATGTGGTGCATGGCGTTGCCCAGCAAATTGTGCAGCGCGCGCTGCATCATGTCCGGGTCGGCGTAGACCGGCAGTTCCTCCTCCGGCAGTTCCAGCTGCAGCTGCCAGCCGTTCTGGGCGCAGATGGCGTCGTAGCGCTCGCTCACCTCGTCGCACAGCTGCCCCATGTCAAAGTGCACCCGCTCACACTTATAGGTGCCGCTGGTCACCTTGCTCAGCTCCATCACGCTGGACACCAGCGCGGTCAGGCGGTCGGCCTCGTCCACGATGATGTTCATCTGCTCGTCCCGGTGGGCTTTATCGTCGCCGGTCAGATCGCGCACCGTCTCGGCGTAGCCCTTGATGAGGGTCAGCGGGGTGCGCAGGTCGTGGGAGACGTTGGCCAGCAGATCGCGCTGCATCTGCACCGCGTGCTGCACCTCCTCGGCCATGTGGTTAAAGTCCCGGGCAAGGTCGCCCAGCTCGTCGTTGCGGCGGTTGTCCACCTGCACGGCGTAGTTGCCCAGCGCCATCTGCCGCGCGGCGCTGGAAAGCTGGCGCAGCGGCTTTGTGAACCACTCGCTGAACAGCCACGCCGCCGACATGGCAAAGCCGAAGATCAGCGCCGCCGCCAGCGGCAGCAGGGTGCTGAGCACCTTGCCGGCCTCGGTAACGTGCACAAGGCTGGTGGTCACCAGCACGGTATAGCTGCCGTCGGCGGTAATGCGCCCTACCAATAGCTGCGCCGAGCCGGAGAGCCGGGGCGGGTTGAGCGTCTGCACAAAGCTGCCCACACTGCGGCACTTGCGGCGCATGGCAAGGGCAGTGGCAATGATCTTATCGTTGTTGGCAGAGTCTGAAAGATAGGTGCCGTGCAGGTTGCAGAAGGACTGGTTCTCGATCTTATAAATGGTGTGCAGGGTGGTGTCCGAGATATCCACGCAGAAACTGTTCAAAGAGCCTTTGGTGTACAGTTCCAGCGTGAGCTTATCAAAAAAATCACTGTTGACCGCAAGCTGCCCAAAAGACCAGCTGGACAGCACCTTGCCCTCGGCAATGGCATCGTCCAGCCGCTCCACGATGCTGTCGGCCTGATTGGTAAGCTGGGTCTCGATGTGTTTGGTGTACAAGGGCTCCAGCAGCTGGGTGGACAGCAGCCAGAACAACCCCAGCAGAAACAGGCAGATGAAGCACAAAAACCACATCAGCTGCCCGCGGATGCCAAGGGTATGCCGTGCTTTGGTGGTTCGCCGCATGCTCCGCACGCTCCTTCAGTCAACGGGCGGCATCGGGGTCGAACTTATAGCCGATGCCCCATACCGTAGCAATGTAGCTGCGGCATTTGCCCAGATGGCCGCGCAGCATCTTCACATGGGTGTCCACGGTGCGGTCCTCGCCGAAGTAGTCGTAGTTCCACACCTTCTGCAAAATCTTTTCCCGGCTCAGGGCAATGCCCTTGTTGGAGGCCAGAAATACCAGCAGGTCAAACTCCTTGGGGGTCAGGGCGACTTCCTCGCCGGACACCCGCACGGTATGGCTGGCGGTGTCGATGGTCAATTCGCCAAAGGTCATGGTATCGGCGGCCTCGGTGGGGCGGGGCATGGTGCGGTTCAGCACTGCGCGCACCCGCGCCACAAGCTCCCGGGGGGAGAAGGGCTTTACCACATAGTCGTCCGCGCCGCTTTCCAGCCCGGCCAGCTTGTCGTATTCCTCGCCCCGGGCGGTCAGGATGATGACCGGGGTGTTGATGTGGCGGGCGCGCATCTCCCGCAGGCAGGTCATGCCGTCCATAAAGGGCATCATCAGGTCTAAGATCACCAGATCAAACCCGCCGCCGGACAGCTGTGCCAGCGCCGCAGAGCCGTCCCCGGCTTCCTCGCAGATATATCCGGAATATTGCAGATGCTCGTGGATCAGCTCCCGGATGCGGGGCTCATCATCAACGATCAGGATCTTTGCCATAAAACAGGACTCCTCCTATCATATATCAATATACAACTCTATTCTAAAGCAAGAATTGGAAAAAGCTGTGAATTTTAAGTGAATGGTTTGGAAAAACAAAACCGTCTGCACCCAGTATACCACACCGGGCGGCGGGGCGGCAATCTTTTTGCGGGAATACGCGGCAAAATGCGCTGGGGAAACTTGACAAGAAAACAGGGCCTTTTGTAAAATAAGGTCGTAAAGACTGGGGAATTTGCGGAGAAAAAGGAGGAACAGTCATGAGCATCCCCAAGATCACCCATTATTGCTGGTTCGGCGGCGGGGCCATCAGCCCGGAGAACCGCAAATGTATGGAAAGCTGGAAAAAATACTGCCCGGATTACAAGATCATCGAATGGAACAAGCAGAACTTTGATATCAGCCAAAATCGCTACGCACAGCAGGCCTACGAGGCAAAGAAATATGCCTTTGTGTCGGACTATGCGCGGCTGGCAGTGCTGTACGAGTACGGCGGCATCTATCTGGATACGGACGTGGAGCTGGTGCGCCCGCTGGACGAGCTGTTGCAGTATAAGGGCTTTATCGGCATGGAGCACAGTGCGCCAACACCCTACGGCCGCACGTTGCTGGTGAATACCGGCTCCGGCGTGGGCGCAGAGCCGGGCTGCGAGATGATCGGCAAAATGCTGGCAGGCTACCGCAATGCCGTCTTTGTTCAGGAGACCGGCGAGCCGGATCTGCGCACCTGCACCCAGCGGGATACCCCGCTGTTTACCAAGGCCGGGTTGCAGCAGAAAGACGAGCAGCAGGAGCTGGACGGCTTTCTGGTGCTGCCCACCGACTGCTTTTCGCCCTTTGATTATGTGACCGAGCGGATGCACCGGACCCCGCGCACCTTCGGCATCCATTACTATCAGGGCAGCTGGAACAGCAACGACAAGGCAAACCGCTGGCGCAAGCGCTTCAAGTGCACCAAAGTCGGGCGCTGGTGTATGTGGCTGCGGCAGTGTTCGCCCCGCTGGCTGCGGGAAAAACGGCGCAGCCTGCATAACCGCTGCCGCCTGCAATGGAAAAAATGGTTCGGCTGCCGGGGACTGCAATTTGGCAGCAGCATCCTGCTGGACAGAGAACTCCGGCTGCGGCTGAACAGCGGCTCCCGGGTGACGCTGGGCGACCGGGTGGAGAGCGATGGCAGAGTGTTTATCACCACCGGATATTCCAGCCAGCTGAACATCGGCAGCGGGGTCTACTTCAACGACGGCGCGGTCATCAGCTGCCTTGGAAAGATCGACATCGGCGAAAACACCCTTTTCGGCCCCGGGGTGAAGATCTTTGATAACAACCACCGCTTCAGCCGGGAGAAGGGGGTGAGCCGGGAATGCACGGCGGGCTGCATCACCGTGGGGCGCAGCTGCTGGATCGCCTCGGACGTGGTGCTGCTCAAGGGCACGGACATCGGGGACAACTGCGTCATCGGCGCGGGCTGCGTTATCCGGGGCAAAGTGCCCGCCGGTTCCCTCGTGACCCGCAGCGGGGAGCAGACCACCCGGCCGATCGAGACAAGATAAGGCATCCCCTCTCGTAAAGATGTGTTCATCGCGGCCCGCAGGCCGCGATGAACACTCAAATTAAAAAAATCATTCCGCTGCGCATGGCCAGAGCAACGCGGAGGCCATTTGAAATCGTTGTTCTTAGAGGAACTGCTGCACGATGCTGTCCAGCAGTTCTTTTTTGTCCCGCTTGCCCTTTTTGCGCAGGAATGCTATACTTTAGCGATAAAGGACAGTGCACTGTCCGCAGGTTTTTCGGAGATAAGGAAAAGCGCTTATGCGAATCGGACTGATCGAATTTTTGCTCATACTGGCCATTGCGTCCCTCACGGTAGGGCCGCGGGTGGCTTTGTTCGTGGACCGGTGGATGCGCCGTGCCAACCGCGCCAACGCCATGGCGGCGCGCCGCCGGGCAGAGTATGCCGCCCAGATAGCCGCAGAACGGGACGCCATGCTCAAGCGGTTCCGCACCGCCAGTACCGTGTTCGGGGTTGGCATTTTGCTGGTGCTGGTGTATGCGCTGGGCTTCCGCCCCATCGACACCCCGCCGCAGATCTATAAAGCCCCCGACCTCCGGCAGGAGACGGGCGCGATGCAGACGGCCGTTTCCACCGACCGCAAGACCCAGCTGGAGCTGGGGGAGTATCAGGGCGTGGACTGCATCCGCGCCAAGGACGGCCTGTTATATGCCGCTGCGTGGAACGGTGCTGCATTGAAAAAGCGCACCAGCGATCTTGTGCGCACCGATGGCGGGCACGCTGCCGCCATCCTGAGCGTGGAGGGCGAGCTGACCGGCTTTGCCTTTGATGCCGCCGGGGATGTGTGGCTGACCCAGCTGACCACCGCCGGGGGCACCTTGTGCCGCGCTAAGCACGACAGCTGGGGCGCAGCGGTGGAACAGGTGGTCACCCAGTTGGACGGTGCGCCACTGGGGGCGGTATCTGCCGTGGAGGTAAGCCCGGCGGGTAAGGTGTACTTTGCTGTGGCAGCGGCGGCAGGCGCGGAGAACGGGCTGGAAAGCGCCCTGCGCACCGAGCTGCTGGCGCACACCGCCACCGGCTGCGTGTATGTGTACGACCCCGCCGCCCGCACAGTGGAAAAGGTGCTGGGCGGGGTGGCAGGTGCTGCCGGTCTGGCGCTCAGCCCGGACGGCAGCACCCTGTATGTCTCCGACCTTGGCAGCCGCTGCATTTGGGCGGTGGACGCCGCTGCCCGGGAGCTGACCGCCGGGGGACGGGGCTGCACCGCTGCCTTTGCCGGTCTGCCGGGCTATCCCGGAGCGCTGGCTGCGGACACGGACGGTACGCTGTACATCAGCTACCGCTGGGCGCGCAGCAGCTGGCTGGAAAAGAACGCAGACAGCACCCTGCTGCGGGGCATCGCCCTGAGGGCGGGGCAGAATACGCAGGAGCGGCTGTTCCGGTGCACCGCAGACGCCCCCTGCGCCGAGGCGGTGAGCCTTGCCACCGGGGCTTGGGAGCAGACCTTTACCGGCCTTGCACAGGACAGCTGCGCGGCGGTGTGTCCGGTGGAAAGTAAAGTATATTTCGGTGCGGCAGGGGCAGACAGCCTGCTGGCTGCAAACCGATAAGTGAGGTGTTTTTTGTATGACCGAAGCATTTGCAAAACAGATCGAGACCGAGGCACGGCAGGCAATGACCGAGCTGGTGGCTGCGGCAAAGCTGAAAAAGGGAGATGTGCTCGTGGTGGGCTGCTCCTCCAGTGAGATGGTGGGCGGTCACATCGGCAAGGATTCCAGCATAGAGGCTGCCCAGGCACTGTACGCGGGCGCTGCGCCGGTGCTGGCGGAAAAAGGCATCTGGCTGGCAGCGCAGTGCTGCGAGCACCTGAACCGCGCCCTTATCCTTGAGCGGGAAGCCGCAGAGAAGTACGGCTGGGAGGAAGTGTGCGTCGTGCCCCGTCCCCATGCGGGCGGCAGCTGGGCCACCACCTGCTGGAAGAACTTCAAAGACCCGGTGGCGGTGGAGGAGATCCGCGCCAACGCGGGCATGGATATCGGCGGCACCCTGATCGGGATGCACCTGAAGCGGGTGGCAGTGCCGGTGCGGCTGAGCCTTAATAAGATCGGTGAAGCAAACATTCTGTGTGCCTACACCCGCCCGAAACTGATCGGCGGCGAGCGTGCCCGCTATACCGAGGAGGACTGAGCCAGATGGCAGAAAAAACGTTGGAAGAAATGCGGCAGGCCGTGGCCGAGATCCGGGAAAAGATGGCAGCCGCTGCCCGGGAAGCCGGGCGCGACCCGGCAGCGGTGCAGCTGTGCGCCGCCTGCAAGACCCGCACAGCGCAGACCATTGCAGCCAGTGCGGCTTTGCCCATTGATGTGTTCGGCGAGAACCATGTGCAGGAGCTGTGTGCAAACTACGATGCCGGAGCTTACTGCGGCAAGCCCAGCCATTTTATCGGCCATTTGCAGACCAATAAGATCAAAAAGGTGCTGGGGCGGGCAAGCCTGATCCAGAGCGTGGACAGTGAGCATCTGCTGCTGGCCATCGAGAAGGAAGCCGCCAAGGCCGGCATCGTGCAGGACATTTTGCTGGAAGTGAACATCGGCGGGGAAGAGAGCAAGACCGGTGCCGCGCCGGAATTGCTCTGGCCGCTGCTGGATACCGCCGCTGCACAACAGCATATCCGGGTCAAGGGTCTGATGGCAATCCCGCCCGTGAACGATGACGATGCTCAGAACCGCCGGTATCTGGCGCAGGTGTATCAGCTGTTCGTCCTAGCAGGGGAGCGCGGCTACCACAACGTGGAGATGCAGACCCTTTCCATGGGCATGAGCGGCGATTTTGAGAACGCTATCCGCGAGGGCGCTACCCTTGTGCGCATCGGCACCGCCATCTACGGCGCGCGGGATTACAGCAAAAAGTAACGATAAAAACGGAGGAACCATGCCGAAAACTAAGACCAACGACCCCGGGGCGCACCACGCAAGCAGCGGTGCGCTGATCCGGCGTTTTCTGCCGTATCTGGCAAACTATAAGATGGTGCTGTGCCTTGATTTGTTCTGCGCGGCACTGACCACCCTGTGCGATATCGTGCTGCCCAAGATCATGAGCACCATCACAAACTCCGCCATGGGGGTGGGCATCACCCTGACGGCGGGCATCGTGCTGAAGCTGGCGGCACTCTACTTTGTGCTGCGCATTATCGACGGCGCAGCCAGCTACTATATGTCCAGCATCGGTCATATCATGGGCGTGCATATCGAAACGGATATGCGCCGGGATGCCTTTGACCATCTGCTGCAGCTGGATCACACCTACTACAACAACACCAAGGTGGGCACCATCATGGGGCGCATCACCAACGACCTGTTCGACGTGACCGAGTTCGCCCACCACTGCCCGGAGGAGTTCTTTATCGCGGGCATCAAGATCGTGGCGTCCTTTGTCATTTTGTGCCGCGCAAGCATCCCGCTGACCTTGGCGGTGTTTGCCTGTGTGCCGCTGATGGGCGTGGTGTCGGTGTACCTGAACGGACGTCTGCGGGCACGCTTCCGCCAGCAGCGCGTCCAGATCGGAGAGCTGAACTCCACCATCGAGGACAGCCTGCTGGGACAGGGCGTGGTCAAGGCCTTTGCCGCCGAGGACGAGGAGCGGGAAAAGTTTGCCAGGGGCAACCGCGCCTTTGAGCAGATCAAGACCCTTGGCTATTACGCCATGGGCGCCTTCAACACCTCCACCCGCCTGTTTGACGGGTTGATGTATCTGGTGGTCATTCTGGCGGGCGGTCTGTCGCTGGTATACGGCAAGATCACCGCCGGTGACCTTGTGGCCTATATGCTCTACGTCACCACTCTCATCGCCACCATCCGGCGCATCGTGGAGTTTGCCGAGCAGTTCCAGCGCGGCATGACCGGCATCGAGCGCTTTGCCGAGATCATGGACACCCCGGTTGCCATCAAGGACGCCCCGGACGCCGTGCCATTGCAGCCCGGCCCCGGCGAGATCCGGTTCGAGAAGGTGTGCTTTGAGTACCCGGACGACCACAACAAGGTGCTGCACGACGTTAGCTTGGACATCCGCGCCGGGGAGCGTCTGGCGCTGGTGGGAGCCTCCGGCGGCGGCAAAACTACCCTGTGCAACCTGATCCCCCGCTTTTACGAGGTGACCAGCGGCCGCATCCTCATTGACGGACAGGATATCCGCCGGGTCACCCTGAAGAGCCTGCGGCAGGATATCGGTATCGTGCAGCAGGACGTGTATCTGTTCAGCGGCACGGTGGCGCAGAACATCGCCTATGGCAAGCCCGGCGCCACCCGGCAGGAGATCGAAGCCGCTGCCCGTCTGGCGGGCGCGGAAAAGTTTATCCTTGCGCTGAAGGACGGCTACGACACCTATGTGGGCGAGCGCGGCGTCAAGCTGTCCGGCGGACAGAAGCAGCGCATCGCCATTGCCCGGGTATTCCTGAAGAACCCGCCCATCCTGATTCTGGACGAAGCCACCAGCGCACTGGACAACGAGAGCGAGATCCTTGTGGGGCAGAGCCTTGAAAAGCTGGCCCACGGCCGCACCACCCTGACCATCGCCCACCGCTTGACCACCATCAAGGACTACGACCGTATCCTTGTGCTGGGCGAGGAGGGCATCGTGGAAGAGGGCACCCACGCCCAGCTGCTGGAAAAGCAGGGCGTCTACTACCGCCTGTGGAACCAGCTGCCCGCAGAGGATGAGGAATAAAAGCGCCTGAAATACAAAAAAGACACCCGAAAGGGTGTCTTTTTTCGTATGGGCCAGGCAGGACTTGAACCCGCGACCAAGCGGTTATGAGAACGTCGCTAATTTTGAAATCCCGTTTTTCTTGTGAAATCTTGTAACTATCTCATAGTTCCGCAAAACCACCTTTGTGTACTTTGACGTAACTTTTGGTGTCTTTTCGTGTCTAAAATGGCTCTTTGTACCCAGAACCGTACCCAAGAATTTTTGGGTACGAAACTCGACACTTACTGTTACCGTTTTGCTTTTACATAGCTCACTTTCAAAAAAGGAAGGTGAGCTTTTTCTTTTGCAGAAATCAGGAAGGAGGTTTTCCACATGAACACACCCACACAGTTGAAAATCCGAGGACACACCAAATGACGCTGGACTACTTCTATGGGCAGTCGGGCGAACTGTTCTCCTACTTCCGCATCCCAAAGGCACTGTTCCAAGACTGCCGTTTCCGGCAGCTCTCCACCGATGCCCGGACGCTGTACGGCATCCTGCTGGACCGCATGAGCCTGTCGGTGAAAAACGGCTGGCTGGACGAGCAAGGGCGGGTGTATATCATCTACACCGTCCGGGAAGTGCAGGAATCCCTCTGCTGTGCCGAACACAAGGCGGTCAAACTGTTCCGGGAGTTGGAGGACATAGACCTCATCGAGCGCAAACGCCGTGGTCTGGGCAGACCCAGCCTGATCTACGTCAAGGACTTTTCCTCCGGCTTGCCAAAAGCGCAAGTACAGAATTGCCCAAACAGCAATTCAGGCGCTGCCGAAAGCGCAACTCTGGAACAGCCAAAACCGCAAGCAAATAAGACTGATAAGAATAAGACAGAGTGGAACGATCCTGACCCTATCTATTCCGGGGGCATCCGGGAGCAGCTTGAGGATTATTTTTATCAGGCGTTGGAGGTGGAACTGCTGCTCCGGCTCTGCCCGGATGATGAGGACACCATCTATCAGATCGTAGACCTGCTTGTGGACACCTGTTCCACCAAACGCAAGATGTTGCGGATCGCCGGAGATGACAAGCCCACCGAGGTGGTACGCAGTCGGCTGAAAAAGCTGAACGCCGACCACATCCGTTTTGTGCTGGATTCTCTGGCAGAAAACACCGCCCCGGTGCGGAACATGAAGCAGTATCTGCTGGCAATGCTCTACAATGCGCCCACCACCATGAACCTCTACTATCAGAACAAGACGAACCACGACTTTGCGCGCGGTTCACCGAAAGCGGGGTGATGTTATCGCAAAGAAAGCTACGATTATCGCAGTCACCAATCAAAAAGGCGGTGTGGGGAAAAGCACCACCTGTGAAAATCTGGGCATCGGGCTGGCAATGGAGGGCAAAAAAGTCCTGTTGGTGGACACCGACCCACAGGGGTCTTTGACGATTAGCATGGGCTGGCAGCAGCCCGATGAACTGCCCACTACCCTTTCCACCCTGATGCAGAAAGCCATGAACGACCAGCCCATCCAGCCCGGTGAGGGTGTTCTGCACCATGCAGAGGGCGTTGACCTGATCCCTGCCAATATCGAACTGGCAGGGCTGGAAGTGGCTCTGGTAAACAGCATGAACCGGGAAAAGATGCTGAAACAAGTGCTGGACAGTGCCAAGCGGGAGTACGATTTTATTCTGCTGGACTGTATGCCCTCGTTGGGGATGCTGACCATTAACGCATTGGCGGCGGCAGACGCTGCTCTGATTCCTGTGCAGGCACAGTACCTGTCTGCAAAAGGCTTGGAGCAACTTTTGCAGACCGTGCAGAAGGTTCGGCGGCAGATCAACCCGAAGCTGAAAATCGAGGGTATTCTGCTGACCATGACCGACAGCCGCACTAATTACGGAAAACAGATCAGCAATCTGATCCGGCAGGCATACGGAAAGCACCTGAAGGTGTTTGAGCAGACCATTCCCCGCTCTGTCCGAGCGGCTGAAACCAGTGCCGTGGGCAAGAGCATTTTCCAGCACGACCCCAAGGGTAAGGTGGCAGAAGCCTACAAATCTCTTGCAAAGGAGGTGCAGGCGGATGCCGATCGACAGCGGAAACTTAGCTCTGAAAGGGCTAGATGACCTGTTTTCCACCGAGGAAAACCGACAGGAGGAACAGCGAGAGCAGGTGCAGCAGATTCCCATTGATGCGTTGCACCCCTTCACCAACCACCCTTTCAAGGTGCTGGACGATGAAGCCATGACCCGGACGGTGGAGAGCATCGCACAGTACGGTGTGCTGGCTCCGCTGATTGCCCGCCCTCGCCCGGACGGTGACAGCTACGAGATCATCTCCGGGCACCGCCGCCAATATGCAGCTAAACTTGCCGGGCTGGATACTCTGCCGGTCATTGTGCGGCAGATGTCGGACGATGCTGCTGTGATATTGATGGTGGACAGCAACCTTCAGCGTGAACACATCCTGCCAAGCGAAAGGGCTTTTGCCTACAAAATGAAGCTGGACGCAATAAAAAATCAAGGTGCTAGGTCAGATTTAACTTCATCCCAAGTTGGGATGAAGTTGCAAGCCCTTGATATTGTTGGTCAGGAAGCTGGCGATAGTCGAAATCAAGTGCACCGTTTTATCCGCCTGACCAACCTTATCCCAGAACTGCTGGACATGGTAGACGAAAAGAAGATCTCCTTCAATCCCGCTGTGGAATTGTCCTATCTGGACGAAAGCCAACAGCGGGATTTTTTAGAAGCCATGCAGGACACCCAGAATGCGCCGTCCTTATCGCAGGCGCAGCAACTGAAAAAGATGGCTCAGCAGGGAGAGCTCAGCTACGAAAAAGCCTTTGATGTGATGGGACAGGAGAAAAGGAGCGAGAAAGACACCGTGACCATCAAAAATGAGACCCTGCGGAAGTATTTTCCCCGCAGCTACACGCCCAAACAGATGGAAGAGAAGATCATCCAGCTTCTGGATGCGTGGCAGAAAAAGCAGCAGCGCCGCAACGAGCGCTGACCCGTAACGTAAGACCCGATGGGGTCTTTTTCGTTTGCAAAAATTTGGAGGTAACGCCTATGAACAATACGATTCCTTTTCACTCCGCAACTCACGCCCCGCAGATCACGGTGGATGTGAACA
>ERZ791919.2230-NODE-2230-length-14224-cov-14.697862_pt1 | contig 14224 bp, 12 predicted proteins | sample MGYA00510137_ERZ791919 | MGnify/ENA primary metagenome ERZ791919 (study PRJEB30046, sample SAMN00792059) | human gut metagenome | study: EMG produced TPA metagenomics assembly of the A metagenome-wide association study of gut microbiota in type 2...
GCTCCGTCCACGGCGCGGTATACAGCAGCGGCGCCGGCTCCAGCATCCGCCGCACCTCCTCCGCCGCCCGGCGGCGCTCCAGCGCGGAGATGTACTGGGTCTTGCTGAGCAGCAGGCTCCCGGCGTGGACGATCTCGCTGTCCAGCACCGCCCGATCCTCGCCGTTCATCAGCGGCAGCATGGCCGGGTCGATGATGCCGCACCACATCCCCGGCTCCACCGGGCAGCCGGGACTGCGGAGAATGTCCAGCAGGTCGTCGCCGCAGAACAGGCCGGAGGGCTCCAGAATGATGCGCTCCACCTGCCCGGTCAGCTCCCACAGCAGCTCCCGCAGCGTCACCTTCAGCGTGCAGCACACGCAGCCGCCGGAGATATCCCGTACCGCCGCGCCGCTGCCGCGGAGAACGGCGCCGTCCACACCAGCGGCACCGAACTCGTTCTCGATGATGCAGCTGGTGACGCCCTTACCCGTCAGCCAGCGGTGGTATGTTTGCAGAAACGTGGTCTTTCCCGCGCCCAGGAACCCCGTTACCACATCCAGCTTCGTCATTTCCGGTACGCGCCGTAGGTCTTGGCGATGTCGATCATCCGCTGCGCCCGGTCGAAGGTGGCGTTGGCGGGGTACTCGCATCCTGTGGCCAGCATGAAGCCGCCGCCGCCGGCCATGGCGTCGATCTGGCTGCGGCACTGCTCATCCCACTCCTCGTCGGTGCCGATGACGGCATTGGCCGGCGTCACCGCGCCGATGAGCGCCACCCTGTCTCCGTACTTGGCCTTGCACGCGGCGTAGTCCGCGCAGTCGTCCGGCGGATACAGGAATGAGATAGCCACCGGGTCGACTGCCTCGATCTGGGCGTCGAAATAGATGCGCTGGCCGCAGTTGTGGATCATGTTCATGCAGCCGTGCTGCCGCACCGTCTCCGCCAGCATCCGCATGGGCTCGGCCTCCATGTCCCGCCACATGTCCTTGCTCATGATGGAGCCGCTGGCGAACAGCGTGTCCCACATGATGGCGTCCACGCCTGTGTCGCACAGCGCGCCCACATAGTCCGCCAGCGTCTCCGCCACCTGCCATGTGGCGGCCTTGACGGCGTCGGGATCGTCGTACAGATCCATGTACAGATCCTGCTGGTTGCGCAGCATGGACAGCGTACCCAGCGGGCCGAACACAAAGGCCACAATGGGCATCCGGCCCTTCTTGGCCTCCACCAGACGGCGGCATACGTCGATGTGCATCATCATCCGCCTGCTGGTGCGGTAGTCCACCTTTTTGATCTTGGCGTAGTCCTCGATCTCCCGGATCACCGGATCGCTGTAATCCGGATGAGGCGCCTCGTTCTCCGGAAAGATCAGCTTCTGCCCCCAGGCGTCGCACTCAATGGACAGGTCGATAAGCGTCACCAGGCAGTCCAAATCGAACAGCTCCGCCGTTTTCAGAAAGCCTGCCGCGCACGTCTCCGCGTCGGTGGCCCATTTTTCATAGGTGGCGTCCACCAGCTTCCGGTTGATGCCGCACAGAATGGGGTACACCGGTACATGATCGGCCTCCTGATGGCTCAGGGCGGCCGCTACACGCTGAAAAGAAGTCATATCATATCCGCCTTTCCCGATACGCGGTACTTCGCATCGTATCGTTTCATGGCACTATTGTAGCCTGCGGGGGATGGGGGCTTCTATGAAAATCCCCCGATAATTTGTACTTTTTTGCGCTCCTCCTCCGCCGGCTCCACGTTCTCGGAGTATTACGGCGTCAACGGCAATATCGGCCGGGCCATCATGATCATCGCCTCGCTGGCCACGGTGCTGCTGGGCCTGAACAAGCTGGTGCAGATCATCGGCTATATCTCTCCGGTGCTGCTGCTGGTGACCATCGTCATCGGCGTCATCTCCATCGCCAGCAACCCCGAGGGCATCGCGCAGGCGGACGCCAGCCTGCAGACCATCACCGTCCACACCAACTTCAGCAACTGGGTGATCTCCGGCCTGATGTACGGGGCCTATACCGTCACCGGCGTAGTGCCCTATCTGGCGGACATCGGCAAGTCCACCTCCACCAATAAGAAGAACTCCGTCTGGGGCGGCGTGTTCGGCGGCGGCGCGTTCATCCTCGCCGTGATGATGGTCACGTTCATAGATAAGATGCAGGAAAACGCTGCGGACACAGAGGCGGAGAGCGTGGAGTGGTACAGGGAAAAGGCGGAGAGCGCCGGCGTGACGCTGACGCAGGACGAGGTGATGGACGAGATCACAGCGGATTTCGCCGGTGACATGATGGAGAACCCTGACCTGTTCCGTGAGTTTTCCCATAGCAACCGCACGGCGACGCAGAAGCTTCTGGGCAGCCTGAAGGAGTTCATCGCAAAGGTTAAGTCCATCTTTACCGGCAAGGCCAGAGATGTGGCGGCGCAGGAGGCATACGGCAAGGACTTTGCGGAGCTGGAGGCGGTGGCGCAGAAGTGGCAGGCGGCTTTTGACGCATCGGCGCAGCAGGCGGAGAAAGCAAAAACAACGAACCGTACATCGTACAGTTCGTTGTAAATCGTGCCTCCAACGAGGTCATGTCCGTGGATGTTCTGTATGCGATAAACGCAAAAACAGAACCGGCCGGGAGCTTATCCCCAGAGATCACGGGTGTCCCCGCTACTCTAACCGATTCCAGTATCAGTATAGCCGATTTGCTCACGTATGTCAACCGGTATTTTCCGGACGTGCTGCCGGAGAGTGTTCTGCGGCATTTCGGCCACAGCGAAAGACCGGCGGGCAAGCTGGGCGAGGGTGCGACGGCCGTGTCCGGCGCGGAGCTGTGTGAGCGGCTATTTCAATCCACGCCCCCCGCGAGGGGGGCGACATCTTGCGCCATTGTTACGCCGATATTACCATGAACATTTCAATCCACGCCCCCCGCGAGGGGGGCGACACCCTCGCCTTTGACATAGTAGCTGCCGCCGGGTATTTCAATCCACGCCCCCCGCGAGGGGGGCGACTTTGCTGGTAGACTATAAGCAGGCCGCCCGGAAAATTTCAATCCACGCCCCCCGCGAGGGGGGCGACCACGGCGACATCCTGAAGTGGGTGATGGTGCCCAGCATTTCAATCCACGCCCCCCGCGAGGGGGGCGACACCACACCCACCACCGTGACGCTGCCAACCCTGCATTTCAATCCACGCCCCCTGCGAGGGGGGCGACCGTGCGTAGCTTACTTAGAAATCACTGATGAAAGATTTCAATCCACGCCCCCTGCGAGGGGGGCGACGGTTCTACGTTCCAGAGATAGTGTTCGCGCTCTCATTTCAATCCACGCCCCCCGCGAGGGGGGCGACATAAACTCCACGCAGGGTATCGCCACGCTGTTGCCATTTCAATCCACGCCCCCCGCGAGGGGGGCGACTCCACATATCCTGCCACCAGCTGCGTTCCCTTGTAATTTCAATCCACGCCCCCCGCGAGGGGGCGACGCGGAGAAGGTGCGGGAGCTGCTGTACCAGCTGCAAATTTCAATCCACGCCCCCCGCGAGGGGGCGACAGCACAAAAGTCAATTAAGCGTCTTGGACAAAGCATTTCAATCCACGCCCCCCGCGAGGGGGCGACTGAACGGCATCCGAATTTACGGATGCAGACTTGTCATTTCAATCCACGCCCCCCGCGAGGGGGCGACGCGGAGAAGGTGCGGGAGCTGCTGTACCAGCTGCAAATTTCAATCCACGCCCCCCGCGAGGGGGCGACAAAAAAGGTAAACGGCATTACATGGGCGTTTTTATTTCAATCCACGCCCCCCGCGAGGGGGGCGACCCAAGGTGTTTATCATCACCAATATCCCGCCCGATATTTCAATCCACGCCCCCCGCGAGGGGGGCGACGATAGGGTAGTCGATGGGGTCGAGCGCCAGCGTCTATTTCAATCCACGCCCCCCGCGAGGGGGGCGACGCGGCGCGGTGGAGACGTGCGTGAAGCGGAGACAATTTCAATCCACGCCCCCCGCGAGGGGGGGCGACTTATGACGACAACCCCGCACCGCCCAAAGGGGAGATTTCAATCCACGCCCCCCGCGAGGGGGGCGACCTGCGGCGGGAAACTGTATGTGCGCCGGCGGTATATTTCAATCCACGCCCCCCGCGAGGGGGGCGACGCCTCGGAAAACCTCATCGCCAGCGGCCTCACCGATTTCAATCCACGCCCCCCGCGAGGGGGCGACGAGCGAGCTTTGCTCACACCACATTTGATTTTAATTTCAATCCACGCCCCCCGCGAGGGGGGCGACGATAGTCCGGCCAGTTCAGGAAGCCGCCGTCTATATTTCAATCCACGCCCCCCGCGAGGGGGGCGACTGGGTTGGGTTTTGTGGAATGATCTACCGACTGTGATTTCAATCCACGCCCCCTGTGAGGGGGGCGACGGATGGTGATGGTAGCCGAATCGGCGTACCAGCTGATTTCAATCCACGCCCCCTGCGAGGGGGGCGACTGGGCAAGCTATCTATACCGCAAAGTTTTTTTTGATTTCAATCCACACCCCCTGCGAGGGGGGCGACGAAAATGGTATAACCACGTTTGGGCCCCGCTGTCCATTTCAATCCACGCCCCCCGCGAGGGGGGCGACTGATAGGATACAGGCATGAACAGCAGGATCAGCATTTCAATCCACGCCCCCCCGCGAGGGGGGCGACGTCGGTCTTTGAATGGACGCTGCCGGAAACGTGATTTCAATCCACGCCCCCCGCGAGGGGGGCGACCGTATTGAATAGCTTCCAAAGGGGTGGGCAGAAGATATTTCAATCCACGCCCCCCGCGAGGGGGGCGACTCGCCTGAAGCTCCTCCTGCGCCATTCCGCTGTTATTTCAATCCACGCCCCCCGCGAGGGGGGCGACAGCAAAGATGCACAGTTTTACCTGCGAATCTTTGACAAACAAGTAGAACTTTTGCGTTTTTTGGGAAAAATACGGGGTGGTTGCCTGAGAAACCCGGAGAAAGACCGGCGTTTTTTCAGGAAAAGCCTTGCGAACCTCCCGGCAATCTCTGGTCACTTGGACTTCGCGGGGGGCGGGAAGGCGCGTCCCGGATACCCGTGCGCCGTACCACTGCCGCGCCGGGCGGCGTGTGTCAGAGGATCAGAGGATCCTCCGGCAGATAGGTGCTCTTCGTGCCGAAATGCTCCACTTTTTTCTCATATTGCTTTCCCAGATAGTAAAAGCGCAGACTGTCTTTCTCAGGATCCATGATGGACAGGAGCTGCGCCTGCAGGCGGCGGCACTGCCCTGCGTCCAGCAGGCACTCAAACACGGAATTTTGCACCCGCTGTCCGTAGTCCACGCACTTTTTAGCGATCTGCCGCAGGCGCTTGCGCCCGGCGGCGTCCTCGGTGTTTACATCGTATGTGATCAGCACCAGCATAGCATCACTTCCATAAAAACGGCGGATAGCCGTCCAAGTCGCCGCGGAGGCAGCGAGCCAGCAGTAGCGCCTGCGCATAGGGGATCATACCCCAACTCAGCTTTTCCCCCAGATAGGGGTGGGTCAGCGTGTCCTGCTTCCGCTCCTGCCAGGTCTTCAGGAATTTCCGGCGGCCGTCATCGGACAGCAGCACCGCGCCACTGTCCTGCATCTGAAAGTCCTCCGGGCGCAGCATTCGATTGTTCACGAGGGTCAGCACGAAGCGGTCTGCCATGCAGGGCCGCAGCTCCTCCATCAGATCCAGCGCCAACGACTGCCGTCCCGGCCGGTCGCGGTGGAGGAAGCCTACATAGCTGTCCAATCCGACGCTTTCCAAGGCGCTGGCACAGTCGTGTGCCAGCAGAATGTAGGCAAAGGACAGCATGGCGTTTACCCGATCCAGCGGCGGCCGACGGCTTCGTCCGTGGAAGAAGAATGCCTCCTTCCGGCTCAGGAGCATATGATCGAGGACGTCGAAATACGCGGTGGCAGCAGCACCCTCTATTCCCCGCAGGGAGTCCAAGTCAGCGGCAGCCAGCACCTGCGGCAGCATAGCCCGGAGGTTGGCAGCGGCTTTTTCCAATCCGCAGTCCGCCACGCGGGGCGCGTGATCCCGCAGGGTGCGCTGGATGCTGGCGGCACCGTTGCTCAGCTTGCCGAAGATCATGGTGCGGGCTATCTCACAGCTTCGAGCGGGGTCGTCAGCGATACGGTACTGCTCACGACGGAGCAGTACGTTGCCGCTGCTCTCGCCGCAGGTGCGGGCAAGGAAACGTCCGTGCGGGGAGCAGAAGGCCAGACCGATCCCGGCCTCCGCACATTTGCCCATCAGCGCAGGGGAGGCACCGGCGTAGGAGAAGCTGACGATGGCTTGCAGCGTGTGCAGCGGGTAGCGGGCGACGACGGTCTTGTCTCGGTTTGCCAGCACATTTTCCCCCTCCAGCGAGAGGTAAATGTCCTCGGAGGTGACAAATAGCGTGTTGAGAAGCTGCTTCATGGTGATTCCTCCATGGCTGCCCGGAGATACGCGGAGACGGCTCTGCTTTTCATCAGCTTGGGCAGGCACAGCTCCTTCAAGGAGCAGGCATTGCAGGATTTGGTGGGCTTGACCTTGGGGGTATAGCCCCGCCGGTACAGCTCGTGCATTTCCGCCAGCAGCTCCCGCACCCCTGCGCGCAGCTCCGGGGTGAAGGAAATTCTCTCTCGCCGGCGGATCTCCCCGTAATAGAGTGCGCCCTCAGGGATGTCGCAGCAGAGCATGGACTCCAGGCACATGGCCTGCGCGCATAGCTGCAGGGTGTCGCCAGTGTCCTCGCGGGGGCGGCCCCGCTTGTACTCCACCGGGTACGGCTGCCACAGTCCCTCTTTCCCGGAGAGGGGGATCCCGACGGAGCCCCGGTGGTATTCCAGTACGTCGCACTGTCCGGATACACCCAGCTCCGCGGAATAGACGCTGACGCCACGCGTAATAAAGCGGTCGCCCCGCCGCTCCTGAAGGTCCGTGTCGTGGGCGTTTTCGTGGAGGATCGCGCCGTCAATGGTGCGGTAGTTTTCCGCCCACTGGCGCTCGATGTGGATCAGCGCCCACCGCCGCCTGCAAAACCGGAAATGCTGTAAGCCGGAGAGCTGTAGGAAGTCCTCCTCATTATATGCCATCGATCACCTCCGGCTCCAGACCCGGCAGCGCCTCCAGCGAGATCACATAGTCGTCTGCGGAGGTGGGGATGGTACCCGCGTCCCGCAGCGCGACCTTGACGGAACGGTGGACCTTTGCGGAGGAGTACTGCCCATCCTTGCAGCTGTGGCGCCACCAGAACAGCTTCACCACCTCCATGGAGCCGTCGGGCCGTGCGGAGGAGGCATCGTTCACAAAGAGGGTGCGCAGACATTCCTTGACCGTGTCGGCGTCCTCCTCGGAGAAGCCGGTCTTTTCCGCCAGCTGGACATTGATGGAGCCCTTGATCTCGTACAGGCCGAAGCGGACAAAGTGCTTCATGCCCATGGTGTCGGAGGCGCGGTTCTCACCCTTTTCCTTCTTCTCACCATTCACGCTCTTGGTGATCTGGAGGGACTCGATCTCCACGGGGGACAGGCTGGACGCCTGATGGATAGAGACGGGGCCGCGCACACCGCAGGAGAAGCCCTTGGCATCCTTGAAGGCAAAGACCTGCCCGAAGGTACGCACGTCCAGCCACGTTTCGCAGGCGCGCCGGGCATATTCCTCCCGATCCTTGATGCCCTTCATAGCGGCGGAGGCCCGCTCGCTGAGGCTGCCGCAGCCGTCGCTGCACCGATCCTCCGACTGAACGAAGATGGGCTTGCCCAGATCCTGCATTCGATTGCGGATCTTGCGCTTGATGCACACGTCGGAGATCTCACCGAAGCCGTTCAGGTCGGTGCGGGGGCGATTGCCGTTCAGAGGGTCGCCGTTGCTGTTGGCGCGGGTCACGGAGACCAGTGCCACAAAATCGATCTTGTTTTGCAAGCTGCTCATTTATTCTTCCTCCTGACTGTTTTCGGTCTTGCCGGATGTGTACAGCGCACTGCGCTGCAGATAGTACCCAAAGAGATAGGTGTCCTTCAGGGCCTCCTCCTGTTCCGCCTGCGGGAAGGAGGAAATTTCCTGGATGATCTGCTCGATGATGCGGTCGTATTTTGTTCTGGCGCCGGGCTTGAGTTTGGGGTAGTACGCCTTTTTCAACTGCTCCCAGATGATCCGGCTGGCGTAGAGTGGACGCTTTGCGAACACGGACTGCATCCGGATCGCGTTGGGCTCTCGCTGTTCATTGGGGTCATAGGTGTCTCGCTCAAGTTTTTCAAACACGGCCAGAAGCCGTCCATACTGATAGCTGACATCCTTCTTCTGCGGTTCCAGTGCCATGCCCCATTCCTCCTTGTACCAATCATATTTGTATTTCCGAAGCACCGCGCAGGCGGTGAACAATACCGTTTCCCGCAGGGCGGCGTCCATGATCTGCAGGTTGGACGCCTTGGCCGCCGCAGCGCGGGCGATATCCGCCGGCATTTTGCCCCGGTCCACCCGGCAGGAGAGCAGCCGCTGTACCTGCTGGCGCATGACGCGCTCGTCCGTTTCCAGCTTTGTCTGCTTGTCGGAGACGCGCACCGTGCCGAAGGCGCAGTCCGCGATCTGCGAAAGCGAGGGCGACTGTATGCCGAAGGAGGAATGCTCCCAGCAGCAAAGTGCATCCCAGTTGTGCAGGCGCTCCAGAAAATCAGAGACCGGAAGCTCGCTGTAATAGGTGAGGGAAAGACGTCCGGATGTGGCGGCGTCAAAGGCGGCCACTACGGCGCCGGCGTCCCGCGGGATCGTCTCCTGCCAGCCCCGGAGAGTTTCCGACAACGCTTTTCGATAGTCGGAGTATTTTATCTGCTTGGCGGCGCCCCGCCGCAGGAAGGCGGCCTGCGGTTTGGGGATCTCAATGCCCTGCGGATTCCAGCACAGGAAGGTGCGCCCGCCGATGAAGACGCCTTGGGTCGCCGCCAACCAGTGCAGCGCGCTGTGGATCTTCTGCGATGCCTCGTAGCTCATAGTTGCGGCCTGCGAATCGTCTGTGAAGCGGCCCCGATAGGTAAAGCCGCTGGTGTCGTTGGCGGAGATCAGCTTGGCATTGGCATACAGGTTGATGATTTTTTTCGGATGCTGGCGGGTCGGCGGGGCGTTTTTACCGGTAACCATGCAAAACGCGGGCTTCTCAGATCTTGTGGATGCATAGTAGTCGATGAAGGCTTGGAAGAGGCTCTGATCCTGCCAGCAGGCAGGCGTTTCATTTTCCACACCTGTCTCTACGCGCCAGCGGACCACCTGTTTTTCCTTGGTGGGTAGCCCCTTTTCATTCAGGGAGATCACACCCCGCTGCGCCAGGTCTTCAACGATTGTCCCCCTCTCCACATAGCGGGCGATGGCGGAGAGCTTGGGGTGGCCATAGGGGGAATCCTCCCAGCGGTGCAGTTGTGTCAGGTAGCTTTCGTATTTTGCGGGATACAGCGCAGAGAGAAATCGTATCTGATCGCACAAGGGGTGCGCGCAGGTGGTGTCGCCCGTTCTTCCCGAGGAGCTCTCCGTCACAGGGATGATCGTGGCGGCCTGCTCCGTCTCGACGGAGCGGGCGTCCAGCAGATGACCGTCCGCGTCCAGAGTGAGCTCCAGCTCTGCGTTTACGATTTGGTGCGAAACAGGAACCAGCGGCTCCTTCGCCTTGCCGTAGATACCGGCGTATTGCGACTCCATGGCACAGTAGGTGTCATAGGCTTGCTGCATCAGTCCCATTTACTCCACCTCCCCAAATTCCCGCAGACCGATAAAATTGCCCTCGTCGGCGGAAAAGCTCTTCATAGGCATCTCCCGCAGAGGCTTCTGCCCCGGACAATCCTCCGGCGGGAGAAAGTGAATGACGCCGTTTTTCATGACCGGGTACCAAAACCGGGCAGTCATCCGTCCGCGGGTCTCCTCCGAGTAGGCCTCGTCCGGGTAGGTAATGCCGTGGTACATCAGCCCGAAGCCCAGCTCCGGCAGATCGTCGTAGGCGCCTGCGCCGTTTCCGAATACGCAGGGCTCTACATAGCCCTGACATTCCCGGGTACCCAGAAAAATATCACGCCGCCCGCCCTTTTCGATCATTCGGCGGGCAATGCAGTGGTGTTTGTTCTCATTTCGGTCGCCGCACAGCTCCGGACGGTTGTCGTTCCAGTCGAAGCAGGCCCGCACCTGATAGCGGCAGTTCTTCAGATAGGTGTAATAGGCCAGATCGTTCTTGCCGTCGCCGTATTTGATGGGGCGGATGCCCTTCACCTCGGTCTGGATGGGGTTCATGACCCGCACGTCCAGGATCCGCCAGATGAAGGTGGGCTTCCAGTATACAGAGGATAAAATACCCTTCAGTGCCTCATAGGTGGGTACCTGATAGCTGCACTTTTCACCGCCCAGACGCATGAGAGGGTCGGAGAAGAGGGCGTGCTCACCGTATACCTCAAATTCTACGATGTTGGGATGTTCTGTTTTCAATCGCTACACCTCCTGAAAATCACGGGTACCGGCCTCCAGGGAAAAACCGGTATGTTCGTTATAAAAGCCATCGGACAACAGCAGTATGCCGCCGTCGAACAGTGAGGTCACGGCGCCGAGGCTTTCAAGCCGCTCCAGCTGATAGCGGTAGACGCTGACGCAGTAGCCCTTTGCCTCGTCAATGCAGCCGCGAATGACCGCCCAATCCTTCTGCCCGTAGACCTGAGCGGCGTTTCGCAGCGTGTTTTGCAGCTCGCGCCCTTTTCCGTAGGGTACGAGCAGGGCGCTGGTGTCCTCGTCGAATACCTGAAAAAGGCCGCCTGCCAGACGGAACGCCTGCCGCAGAAGGTAACGCTCCGCTTTCGCGCAGTTGGCGTCTGCATACCGGGGGTTGTCCGCCAGCAGATGATAGAGGGAGCCGTGCGCCTGGGTTTGGTCGTCCTGGAAGCCGGGCTCCATCTCTGTGTATAGCCGGCGATAGTAGAACCGGATGGCCTCCTCGGAGGATAGATCGTGCCGGAAAGCCTCCGGCGTTTTGGAAAAGGCGGTCAGCAGCGCGGTAGTGGCGTTCTGTCCGCGCACGATGTCGTCCAGACCGCGCAGCCGCTCGTCGGTACACCGGATGAGGCGGACGGGGGCGGGCTTCTTTTGCTCGGCGTGCCGGTTGCACCGCCCTGCCGCCTGCACGACACTGTCCATTCCGGCGGAGAAGCGGATCACCCGCTGGAAGGAGATGTCCACACCGGCCTCGATCACCTGCGTGGAGACGCAGACGACCTTTTGCCTGTTGTCGGCGGAGGGCTTGTCCAGCGCGGACTGTAAGGCTTGCAGAGTCTCCCTGCGGTGCTGCATGCACATGGCGGCGGACAGATGGAAGCACCGGCAATTCTCGACTTGCAGCGACTCGAACAGGAACGCCGCCTCCTTTTTTGTGTTGCACACCACCAGCAGACTGTCGCACGACGACAGTACCTCCGTGACGATCTGCGAGAGCTCCTCCAGCTTGGCACATCCGGCATTTTGGATGTCGGTGCGCTTAAAGACGTCCCACAGTGCCTTTTGCTGCGGAACCAGATCGACGGGCTGGCGGTGCAGGGGATGGTCGGCTGCCTCCAGACAGGGCTGGGTGGCAGAGCACAGAACAATGGTGGCGCCGCAGACCTCGGACAGGAAGTTGACCGCCAAATTGAACAGCGTCAGCATTTTACCGGGAACGGTCTGCACCTCGTCGATCACGATGACGCTGCCGCACAGCGCGTGAAATCTGCGGATAGCGCTGGTCCTTCCGCTGAAGCAGGTATTCAGGAGCTGCACCAGCGTGGTGATAATGATCGGCGCCGACCAGGAGGCGGTGAGCAGCTCCAGCTCCTGTAAGCGCTCCGGCGTCTCCTTCGGCTCGGCAAGGTTGGAGTGATGCTCCAGTATCAAGGTGTCGTCCCCTATGTAATCGCGGATGACCTGGGCATTTTGATCCAGGATCGACAGCAGCGGTGCGGTGAAGATGATCCGGGAGCAGTTCCACTTTGCCGCGTGGGTCAATGCGAAGCGGAGACTGGCCAGCGTTTTTCCGCCGCCGGTGGGAACATTCAGGCGGTAGACACCTCCGGGCCGGGCGGCACCGGCGGCACAGGTGTCGGAGATGCTGTGGCGCGCCAGATCAATGGGCGTTTTTCGCGGGAATGCCGCCAGCTTCTTCTCCATGAACGCCAGCCGACCCGCCCATATGGGGCGCATATCCTCTGGGAACACGGGCGGCTCTATCCCATCCATAAAAGCGGCAGTGTCCGTGCGATCCCCCTCGATCACGGCGGACAGGAGCATCCGAGCCAGAAGACCGATATAAAATGCGGTCTCCCGATCCGCCTCATTGTCGTCCGCTTGGGTGGACAGAGCCGCCAGCCGATCCAGCATGGGGGTCATCTCCCGGACGGCGTCGCGGAACAGATGCTCCAGCTCCTCCTCGTCAGCAACCTCCGCCAAAAAGCCCTGTCGGGATTCAGCGTAAAAGATCCCCTCCTTGGTCTGGCGATGAAAAAAACCGCTGTGCTGCTGGGGGTCGACGCAGTCAAACAGGCCGTGATGTGAGCCAACGGCAAAGGCCAGCAGCTCTGCGGTCACGTCGGAATAGGAGAACGTACCGCAGCCGCCGTGCCAACGATCCAGCAGAAGGCGCACGCCGGCGAAGGTATGGTTGACACTGCCACGGACGGCGTTCCCGCCGCTGACAGCCTCCGAAAGGTATTGCGCATACTCCTGTTTGTTTTTTCCGGCGTCGTGGAGCAGACCGACCAGATAGGCGCTTTTTTCCAGACCCAGTGGCCGCAGTGCGGTTGCGGCCAGCGCCGCCGTGTTCCGGCAATGCTCCTGGACGGTTTGCCGCTCTCCGGTTTCGCGGATATGGGCAGGATACATGGCGATCACATCCCGTCGTATATATTTTGCCGCGCATATGTTGATGCTTTAACCATACCACACGCAAGAGATGTTGTAAATATGCATAGCAAAAAAATGGGTGCGCCAACTGAATTTGTGGATTTTGCCATACTGTGCGGGTCGGGTATTCCCGTGGATTGAAAGAGTAAAAAGGAGAAGCTGCGCAAGGCCTGGCAGGGGAACATCCCCTACCGCGCCCTGCGCAGCTTTTCGCCCAACGCGGCTATGTAGCTGCTATACACCAGATACGCCGCCTCCATGGTGTATCGTCTTTGCTTGTGGGCTCTTAGACTTTTATTATAACTCGCCATATTAAGAAAACGAGTTTTGCCATTTCCTAAATGTGTGCTCATTGCTTGCTTTTTGCAACACAGGAAGAGGTGTGACTATCGGTCACACCTCTTCTTCCTTTAACCACTCGATAAACTCGACTCGCGGCAGTTTTCCGGTTTCGCTGGCCTCTTTCTTCGGTCTGCCCTCTACTTGTCTACGACTCCTTCAGCCACCGCTGGAACTCGTCCTCGGTGATGACGCCCTCATCACATTTCTTCTTCTGTTCTCTGGCCTGCTCGCTCCACGCATAAAACTCACTGTCGCTGATGCGCCCGGCCTTGATCCACGCAAAGCGGCGCTTATACTCCCGGCGGTAGATCTTGAATACAGGGTCGTCCGCCTGCTTCAGCGTCCACTGCTGGAATGCACCCATCGCACGGCAGCTGGACTGACCGTCGAGTGGTGTGCGGTCGCAGTACTCCGCGCTGACGCGGCCTGTCTGGGCAAAGTACCGCCCGCAGTTTTTGCAGCGACGCACGGTGATGCTGCGCTCCACGCAAGTCTGCAAAGAAAAGCTGATCATATCCGCCACGGTGTTCGCATACAGCACCGGCGCACAAGCGTCACCATCCACCGGCTCGAAGCGCGTGGTCAGCAGACGGAACGGGAACAACTCCGGGTCGCTGGGCTGGTCGGGCTGGTCAAAATGATAGTAACGCATAACTTGCCGGCTGGGCTCGCGCCCGACCTTGTCTATATCCAGTATCAGATCGAAGAAACACTGGATCTGCTTTTGGTACAGCGGCAGCTCCTCCGGCAGTGACCGCAGCTCGTCCAATGCGCCCGATACCGCAGCCTCAGTGTTCCCGAAGCCTACGGAACGGAAGTAAAACCACTTGGTATACAGCACACGGAAGAAACTGTGCATCTCCGCCAGCGCTCCCAGCCTGACCATGGCGTTGGTCATACGCTCACGGTCGAGGCTCTCCAAGTCATCGGAGATGTTCGATCCGGACTCCTTCCGGCACACCCATGAGAAGATCCTGAAGGCCATCGGCGCGGAGC
>ERZ791919.2232-NODE-2232-length-14213-cov-8.762961_pt1 | contig 14213 bp, 14 predicted proteins | sample MGYA00510137_ERZ791919 | MGnify/ENA primary metagenome ERZ791919 (study PRJEB30046, sample SAMN00792059) | human gut metagenome | study: EMG produced TPA metagenomics assembly of the A metagenome-wide association study of gut microbiota in type 2...
GAAAATCACTATGGATTTTTTTGTTAGGTGTCCAACTTCATTATGCAATCAACCTATATATATTATAGCAGATGACCGCCGCATTGGCGACCATAGGATATACTGTCAAAAAAAGCGGCGTTTTTCGCCGCTTTTTCTGTCAGTCCGATATATTGGAGGGAATCATTTCTCCAGACCCGCTACGTAATCGAGTACGGTATTGACGCCGTTTACGATAGCGCCGGAGCTTACGGAAGCACCGCTGACGGAGTCCACGTTGCCCTTGAGGGTAAGAGGAGCGGATAGGCCCTTGAACTGCTCGGTGAATGCGGGCTCCTTGGTCTTTGCGCCAAGGCCTGCGGTCTCGGAGAAGTTTGCGCCGCCAACGTTGATGCCGGTGATAACGCCGTCGCTGTCAACGCCGACGACTATTTCTATCTCTCCGCCGTAACCCTTTACGGTGACCTGGGCGGTATAGCCTTTAGTTTCCCCGTTTGCAAGTCCCTTATAGCAATAGTCGATGCTGTCGTTATTTACCGCCAGCTCTTCAAAATCCGTAGCATCGGGGAGGACGGCGCGGCGCGCTTCATCGGCGGCGGCGAGAGCCTGCTCCTTGATTACGGGCGCGGTGACTTCATTGGTAAGGCCAAGCGCACAGCCGGCAATGAGGGCGATAAGTCCGAGAACTATCCAGGCGGGCCACTTTTTATCCATGATCAGAAAACCTCCTCAAATGAAAAACAGAATTATGTATGTTTTGCAAAAATCAGCGTTTTTATTATAGCACAGCTAATACCGAGATTCCAGCAGAAATGATAGATATTTATTTCACGCAGTTTAGCGTTATGTAAACAAAATAATTGAACCGGCAGGGCAAAAATCGCCATATCAAAGCCATATCAAATAAGGATGAATGATGTTATAATCAAGGAATGAAGAAATTTGCGAAAAAAATGTGTGGCTTCCTGGCGATCGCCTGTATTCTCGGTATTTGCGGCTGCGATACTGCTCCGGAAAGCAACTCTGCGCTGGGATTTTATCTGGATACAGTTATAACGATAACCGGATATGCGGACAAGGCGACCCTTGAGAATGCGGTGGCCCTGTGCGGCGAATACGAGAAGGTATTCAGCAGGACTGTCAAGGGCAGCGACGTATGGCGAATAAATCACGGGGAGGGCAGTCCCGTCCAGGTATGCGGCGACACGGCGGAGCTGCTGACCATAGCCCTTGAGGTATGCGAAAAAAGCGGCGGTGCGCTGGATATAACCATAGCCCCTGCAAGCGATCTGTGGGACTTTAAGTCAGAGCAGCCGAAAATACCGGACAGGGACCAGCTGGAGCGTGCGGCGAAGCTTGTGGACTATACTAAGCTTAAGCTCGAAGGCGATGTGGTTACGATGCCGGCCGGCATGGCCATAGACCTTGGGGCGGTAGCCAAGGGCTACATAGCGGACAAGGCGGCGGAGTATTTAAAGGAACAGGGCGTTACGAGAGCCATACTTAACCTTGGGGGCAATGTCGTAGCTTTAGGCAGCAAGCCTGACGGAAGGGAATGGTCAATAGGCATACAGGATCCGGAAAAGGAAAACGGCAAGTCCGGGTATAGCGTGATGGTTGCAGACAAAAGCGTGGTCACCAGCGGCATATATCAGCGGGGCTTTGACAAAGATGGCGTAAGGTATCATCATATACTCGACCGTGCCACAGGCTGGCCGGTGCAGAATGGCCTTGCATCTGTCACCATAATAGCCGATAGCTCTGCGATGGCGGACGCCATGTCCACCGCCTGCTTCGTGCTGGGCAGGGACATGGGAATGAGCTTTGCAGAAAAGATGGGCGTTCAGGCGGTATTCATAGGTACGGACGGAAAAGTAAGCTGCACACCTGCGCTTGAGGGAAAGCTGGAAAAGACGGAATAAGGGATAAAGCTTATGTTTGATAGAAATACAGAAATGGATATGACAGAAGGCCCTCTTTTCAAAAAGCTGGTAGCCTATGCGATACCCATAATGCTTACGGGCATATTGCAGCTTCTGTTCAACGCAGCGGATCTTATAGTGGTGGGCCGATTTGCCGGGCGTACAGCTCTTGCGGCGGTTGGCTCTACCACCTCGCTCACCAATCTGCTGGTAAATGTATTTATGATGATCTCCATAGGCGTAAGCGTGGCAGTGGCGCAGCATTACGGAGCGCATGAGCCTGATGAGGTGGAGCGGACGGTATCCACCGCCATGCTCATGAGCGTGCTGCTGGGCGCGGCCGTGTGCCTGATAGGCATGGCGGCCTGTAAGCCCATGTTGAAAGCCATGGGCTCGCCGGATGACGTAATAGATCAGTCGGTGCTGTATATGCGAATATATTTTACCGGAATGCCGGCGTTTATGGTATACAACTTCGGCGCTTCTGCGCTGCGCGCCGTGGGGGATACCAGGCGGCCCATGCAGTTTTTGACCATAGCGGGCATAATAAACGTGATACTTAATGTTATCACGGTGGTGAATTTCAAGTTGGGTGTGGCGGGCGTCGCCATAGCCACGTCCGTTTCGCAGTATGTATCCGCCATATTCGTTGTGATTAGCCTCGTCAAAACAGAAAGCTGCCTGCATCTCGACGTCAGGCACATGCGTATACACAGGGATAAAATGCTGGCGATACTTAAAGTCGGCCTGCCGGCGGGGCTGCAAAGCTTAGTATTTTCCATCTCCAACGTGGTGATACAGTCCTCAGTGAACTCCTTTGGCTCCGCCGTAATGGCGGGCAGCGCGGCCTCCAATAACGTCGAGGGCTTTATCTATACCTCCATGAACGCTGTGGTGCAGTCCGCAATGGCCTTTACGGGGCAGAACATAGGAGCCCGCAAATTCCAGCGCATAGGCGATATAGTCAGAAAGAGCATACTGCTGCAAATGATCATAGCCGGGTCTATGGCTGTCATAGGCTGCGCCTTCAGCGAGCAGCTCATAAGCATATACGCCAAGGGGGACGCGGAGTCCATAGCTTGGGGCGTATCCCGGCTGAGGATAATCAGCGGCACATATTTTATAATGGGCATATCAGATGTGGCGGTGGGCGCCATGAGGGGCATGGGCAATTCCACTGTGCCTATGGCCATAAGCATATTCGGCATATGTGTGCTGAGGATAGTTTGGATATATACAGTATTTTCCGCATACAGGACATTTGAGATGCTGGTGGTCAGCTACCCAATATCATGGATAGTAACGCTGATAGCCCAGTATATATGCTACGGCATAGTAAAGCGAAGAACCATCGCGGCGATAAGCTCGGGGGCGAGGACGATATAGAGTTTTTTTGACAGCCAAAAGGGGCGGCATTTATGCCGCCCCTTTTGCCAGATGGTTGGGGGTATGTCACAGACGGTGTGTGGGGGAGCCCGCCTTATGACCTTTCGCCGAGTACGACTGTGAGATCCTTTGTCTCATTGCCCCTCAGCACTGTTATTGTTACCGTATCGCCGACTTTATATTCATAAAGCATTGCGGCGAATTGGGAGGAACCGGTAATTTCTTTGCCGTTGAGGGACATCAGTATATCGTTCACCAGCAGGCCGCCCTTTTCGGCTGCGCTGCCGGACTCGACGCTCATTACCTGTACGCGGGTCACGTAATTGTCCATGTAGAAGGAGAAGGGGTTATTGCGGTTGTTGCTGTTGCCGTAGCGCAGTGACACGTCCTGCATAGTGATGCCGATATAGGGACGGCCGGTAACGTAGCCGAGATCTACAAGGTCGGTAATCACGGGCCGCGCGGAGTCTACGGGGATAGCGAAGCCGAGGCCCTCCACCTCAACGCTGGCGCTCTTGGCGTTGACTATGCCTATGAGCTCGCCGGACTCGTTGAACAGGCCGCCGCCGGAATTGCCGGGGTTGATGGAGGCGTCAGTCTGCATAAGCGTCATGCTGATGCCGTCTATGGTAATGGTCCTGTCAAGGCCGCTGATGATGCCCTTTGAGACTGAACTTGTGAGCACGCCCAGAGGATTGCCTATGGCGTATACCGTGTCCCCCACGGTGACGTTGCCGGAACTTCCAATAGTTGCGGCGGGCAGATTGGCCACATCGATCTTTACGATTGCCAGATCGGAGAAGGTATCCGTTCCGATCAGCTTCGCATCATATTTAGTGCCGTCCTGCAGATAAACATGAATGGTGTCTGCGCCCTGCACGACGTGGTTGTTGGTCACGATATAGCCGTCATCAGTGAGTATGACGCCGGAACCGGATCCGGTATCCTGCTCCTGGGTTTCGCCTGTAGCATAGGATATTGTGGTGTTGCCAACGTAGATGCCGACTACGCTTGCCATGCAGTTCTGGACTACGCCGGTTGCGTTTGTGCTGTCCTGGCCGTCATTTGCTATGTTGAGCTTATCGGAGGGGTGTTCGCTGTTTTCAGGCTTGCTCACGCTGTCATCAGAAGCTTCGGGGTCGGTCTTATTGACATCGTCCTTATTGGGTTCTTCAACTATCATGTTGGAGGAATCAAGCGTGGGAGCTTGCTCCTTATTAATTCGTCCGCCGAGATATGCGCCTGCGGTGCCAAATATGAGCGCTACCGCCAGCAGGCATACTATAAACTGCGCGGGAGTTACGCCCTTTTTTTTCTTTTCATTGGGGGTGTAGTAGCCGTCAGAGGAATAATTTCCCTGACCGTTCTCGTTGCCGTTATTGCTGTACCAGTTGTTTTCCATATATCTAAAAGAACTCCTTTCGTATTTTCTAAGATGAATTGTAATATTTGAATTTGAAGGCACAGCATCAGCATTATGCCAAACCTGTGGTAAATCGTGAACAAATTATGGCACGCATTTTATTACTGGCGATTTCCGCCAAACCACATGGCAATTATGGTATAATTGCAATATGCAGATAAAGGGTACCGTCAAAAACATAATATTCAGAAGTGACGACACGGGCTTTACCGTGCTGGAGCTGGTTGACGACCAGGGCGACGAGATAACGGCAGTAGGTCCTATGCTTGCTGCTGCCGTTGGAGAGCGAATAGAGGTGACGGGGGACTGGAACGAGCACCGCTCTTACGGCATGCAGTTTAAGGCCACCGGCTGCGTAACCCTTGCACCGGCCACCATAGGCGCACTGACGGCGTACCTCAGCTGCGGCCTTATAAAGGGAATTGGTCCGGAGACTGCGAAGAATATCGTAGCTACTTTCGGCATGGATACTATTTCGGTGATGGAGAATCAGCCGGAAAGGCTCACCGAGGTATACGGAATAGGCAGAGTCAGGGCAGCGGCTATCGCTGCGTCCTACATGGCCCAGAAGGATATGCGGGACGTCATGATAGGCCTTCAGGAGTACGGCATAACCGTAAACCAGACTATGAAGCTGTATAAGATATACGGCCCACATTGTCTTGAGCGGCTGAAGGAGAACCCGTACCGGCTCATAGACGACGTAGAGGGAATAGGCTTCAGGACGGCGGACAAGATAGCCCTGAGCGGCGGCTTCGCGCCGGATTCGCCATTCAGGCTGAGGGCGGGGCTACGCTATACCCTGCAATGGGCCTGCCGCGAGGGACATACCTATCTGCCGAGAGAAAAGCTTATTCAGGTGGCGGCGGATATATTAGGTTCGGATCCGGGCCCTGTCGAGAGGGAGCTGGATGAGCTGATAATAAGCGAAAGCGTAGTATATAAGGCGGTAAACAATACCGACGCCTGCTTCCTCCCGTATTTATACAGAATGGAGTCGGAATGCGCGGCGAGGCTTAACCTGCTGGCCGCGCCGAGGGAGAGGACGTTGCCGTATTTCAATATAGACAGCCAGACGGAAAAGCTGGAGACGAAGTATAAACTATCCCTTGCCGATGAGCAGAAGCGGGCGGTACGCCTTGCGCTCACCAGCGGCGCGCTGGTAATAACCGGAGGCCCCGGCACAGGCAAGACCACAATATTGCAGTTCGTAATAACCATGTTGGAAAAGCTGGGAGAGAGCTTTGAGCTGTGCGCCCCGACGGGAAGGGCGGCAAAGCGCATGACCGAGGCCGCCGGCTGCGAGGCGCGCACCATACACCGGCTGCTTGAGTACGGCTATGGCGAGAACGGCTTTACGCGGAATCAGGATAATCCCATAGATACAGACGTAATAATCGTTGACGAGATGAGCATGGTGGACGTGCAGCTGCTATGGTCCCTGCTCAGGGCTACACGGGCTGGTACGCGGCTCATTATGGTAGGCGACGCGGATCAGCTGCCATCGGTAGGCGCCGGCAACGTGCTGAGGGACATCATAGCTTCGGAGACGGTGCCCGTGGTTCGTCTGACGGAAATCTACCGGCAGGGCGGCCGCAGCGCCATAGTCACCAACGCCCACAGGATAAACAACGGCCAGCCTCCCATACTTCACGGCGAAGAGGAATTCGGGTTCGAGCAGATAGACTCGGCGGAGGACATACTGCGGCGGCTTACGGCGCTGTGCTCCGGCAAGGTAAGCAAGCTGGGCGCAGCGGATCCTTTGAAAGATATACAGGTGCTGTCACCTATGAAAAAAGGCGCGCTGGGAGTGCGCAGTATAAATCTCCGCCTACAGGAGGCTCTAAATCCGCCAGCACATAAGAAGCACGAGCGAAAATACGGCGAGACGGTATTCCGTGAGGGCGACAAGGTTATGCAGGTGAAGAACGACTACCGCATGAGCTGGAAGAGGGCGCGGCGGGGCAGGCCGGACGAGCTTGGGGAGGGGGTCTACAATGGCGATCTCGGCACCATAATGAGCATAGACTTATATGAGCAGACGGTGGACGTGCTCTTTGACGACGAGCGTGAGGCGCTGTACGAGTTCAGCCAGCTTGAGGAATTGGAGCTTGCATACTGCATATCCATACACAAGAGCCAGGGCAGCGAGTTTCCGGTGGTGATATTGCCTCTCGCGGGAGGCCCCCCGATGCTTATGACCAGGAACCTTCTTTATACGGCGGTCACGCGGGCGCGAAAGGCGGTATATATAATAGGCCATGAGGAGTGCCCCGCGCAGATGGTGGCCAACAATCAGGTTAAGCAGCGCTACAGCGCCCTTGCTGCGCTCATGCGGGCGGACAGGGGGCTGCAATGAAGCTGCTGAACGTGTTCCTGAATGCGTTGTACCCTGAGGGTGTAGCCTGCCTGCTCTGCAACAGAAACGCAAGGCTGGACAGGCGCGGCTTATGCGAGAAGTGCAGGGAGAGCATAGACCCGGCGGCGGAGATACATATTGACGGCGTGATATCCGGGGCTGTGGCGGCCATGGCATATAACGACGCCGCGGCACAGCTCATACACGGATTCAAGTATGGCAACAGGAGGTACATGGGCCGAGGCCTGGCGGGAGGGATTGATCTGCCTGGAAATTGGAATATAGACGCTGCAGTGCCTGTGCCGCTGCACCCTAAAAGGGAAAAGGAACGAGGCTATAACCAGAGCATGATACTCGCCGAGGAGCTGGGCAGACGATATGATATACCGGTGCGGCCAAGGCTTTTGAAACGCATAAGATATACGGAAATGCAGTCCATGACTGCCGGGAGGGACAGGCGCGAAAACGTCCGGGGCGCCTTCCGGGCGAGGGAATGCAAGGGCGGAAATATATTGCTGGTGGACGACGTCATAACCACCGGCAGCACGATGGAGGAATGCGCAATTGCGCTGAAAAACGCCGGCGCGGGTAAGATATACTGCGCGGCCGCGGCGTATGCGGGCCATGGCGAAGGAGAACAGGATGAGCAACAGATTTTGCAGAACAGAGATAATGCTGGGGGCTGACGCCATGGAAAGGCTGAAAAACGCCTCCGTGGCGGTATTCGGCGTGGGCGGCGTAGGCGGCTTTGCAGCTGAGGGCATAGTAAGAAGCGGCATAGGCAGCATAACGCTGGTGGACGACGACGTGGTAGCAGAAAGCAATCTCAACCGGCAGTTGATTGCCCTTACCTCCACCATAGGAAGGCCCAAGGTCAGCCTTATGGCAGCGCGGGCGCGGGATATAAACCCGGACGTAATGATCGACGAGCGGATTATGCGGTATGACGAATCCACTGCGGAAAGCTTTGACTTTACAAAATACGACTATATAGTCGACGCTATTGATTCCGTCACATCAAAGCTCATACTCATTGAGCGGGCCAAGGCTGCGGGAGTGCCGATAATATCCTGCATGGGCGCGGGGAATAAGCTGGACCCTACGGCGTTTCAGGTGGCAGATATAAGCGAGACCTCAGTCTGCCCCCTCGCCCGCGTGGTGCGGAGGGAGCTGAAAAAGCGGGGCATAGTGCGCGGAGTGAAGGTTGTATATTCCAAGGAGCCTGCTATATTCCCTGAGGACGGCAGCGAGAAGATACTGCCGGGAAAGCACCGTACCACGGGCAGCATAGCCTTTGTGCCATCAGTTGCGGGCATGATAATTGCAGGCACAGTGGTAAAGGATATCGCAGGGGTATAATAGGGTGCAAAACCGCCCATACTTTTATAGAGGTAGAATGATATGAAACTCACCATATTGGGGCGGCACGGCCCATTTCCCGCGCCGGGAGGCGCCTGCTCGGGGTATCTCATAGAGGCGGGAGATACAAAGCTCTGCGTAGATCTTGGCAGCGGCACCCTTGGCAACCTGAGGAATATACTGCCGGGGCTGAAGCTGGACGGCATATTGCTTTCACACCTCCACAGCGACCATATGTCCGATATGCTGGTATTGCGCTATGCGCTTACGCAGCTCAGCGCCAAGGGGACGGAGATAGGATTGCCAATGACGGTGGTAGCGCCTGAAACGCCGGAGGTAGAGTTCAGGCAGCTCGCTTCCTCCGGGGTTTTCGAGATGGTACACGCCAAGGCGGGGCTGAAGCTGCGCTTCGGGGAGGTGACTGTGACGCTTTACAGCTCGGCGCACCCAGTAGAAACCTACGCCTTCGATATAGAACACAAGGGCAAGCGCATATTCTATACCGGTGACACGGGCATGTACACAGAACTGGTCCGCCAGTGCATGGGGGCGGATATACTGCTTGCGGATGCCTGCTTCCTGGACGGGGAAAAGCCGGGCGAGAACGCCCCGCACCTTACCGCCGGGGAGGCGGGGAAGGTAGCCAAAGAGGCGGGTGTGGGGCAGCTCATCTGCACCCATATATGGGGCGGCCGGGACATGGCCGGTGAGATACTTACGGAAGCCCGAAGGCAGTTCCCGAATACCCTTGTAGCAGAAGAGATGCACGAATATTTTGTATAAGGATACCATCAGTTGACAAGAGCACACAAGCTCTTTAGGGTCTTTGAGTTTTAGAAGTCAAAGAGTATGGCAGAACAAGGAGGACGAGTGCAGAAATACTGGTTGTATTTCAAATGAGGACGACACAGTTATGCCGTGCTGTTTGGCTCCTAAAACCTTGTGTGTCCTTGTCAACTGATGGTAAAGACCGTAATAATTATTTATCTCCGCGGAAAACTAAAGAAAAAAGGAGATATGCTTATGACGAGAAAGACCGCCGCGTGGCTGATAGCATGCGCCGCACTGATAATAGGACTTGCGGTGATAATGATAGCTGCCCTTGCAAAGAACAGGAAGCCCTCAGCGGATACTGCACGGTTTGTGATCCAAAATGAGTTCAGGGCGCAGGGTAAAGACCTGACGCCCTGATATTTTATTTGATTATTCGTCCTGGTCCTGCTCGCTGTCCGGAACGTGTATGCCGGCTACGGCATCAACGGGGAGCGAGAACATTACGGTATGGGCGGGGGACTTTACGCCCGCCTTATTCATTATGGCACTCATTATGTCATTGCGCTTGTCTGCGCTTGCCACTATGTACACCACGTCCTTCTCCTCGGCAATGGATACTCCGAAAAACTTTGCCCGGGACTCGTTTAATGCACCCCTGGCCCGGACTATTGTACCGCCGGTGGCTCCCGCCTCGCGGGCCGCGTCCATTACCATGCCGGTATGTCCCTGCTCGGTAATTGCAACTATAAGAGAATGTTTGGCTTCCTTCAAGTATTTCACCTCGTTTCCGATGATGGTGTCCTCAGTATAAAGGTACCTAAGCGCCGACGCACCGCCTATGCATTCAAGACTTATAAAATAGGCGATGCCGTTGTTTGGCGCATCTATGTGCATCTCTGTGCGCAGGTGCCTGAGTATGCGGGGACGCAGGGCGGAGGGCAGCACACAGTGCAGCATTACCTTCTCCTTACGCTCAAGCCCGAGCATATCGAGAAGCTTTTTACGCGCTGAGCCCTCGCAGAGCGATCCCAATACCACACCTGCGCCGTTTCGCTGGAAAAAATCTATGTAATCCTGATCCTGATCGCGCCGCACTATGGCGGTTATCATACTGTATCCGTTCATTCTTTTTCCTCCTCGAAAACGATGATGACGTCTTCATCGCTTTCACGAAGCTCGTCTGCCTGATCCGCCTTCAACGCCTTGGCGGTCTTGAACTTATAATAGAGTCCCAACAGCTGTATGGTGATGAGCGGCGTCATCGCTACCATTGCTACCACGCCGAAGGCGTCCTGAGCTACATTGCCACCCACGGATATGCAAAGCCCCATGGCGAGAGGCAGCAGGAATGTGGCGGTCATAGGTCCGGATGCTACTCCGCCGGAGTCAAATGCTATGGCGGTGAACACCGGGGGCACGAAGAAGCTTAGCAGCAGCGCCATGCCGTAGCCCGGCCCCAGCAGCCACATTATGGGCAGCCCCGTAAGCACCCTGAGCATGGAAAGCCCTACGGATATGGCCACGCCTATGGAAAGGCTGAGGCTCATGGCTTTCTGGGGTATGGCTCCCTCCGTCATTTCGGCTACCTGGCGGTTCAAAACATGAACAGCAGGCTCCGCGGCGACTATGAAGTAGCCCAGCAGCATACCTATGGGCACGATTATCCAATTATAGGAAAGCCCGCCTATAAGCTCGCCCAACATATTACCTACAGGCATAAAGCCGACGTTGGCTCCTGTAAGGAAGAATACCAGACCAAGGTAGGTATATGCAAGACCTATGCAGATTCTTATTATCTCCGTAAGGCCAAGGCGGCAGCGGGGTATCTGAAAAACGGCAAATATGCAGACTATAGGCAGGAAGGCTTCGGCCACTTCCTTAAAGTAGCCTGGGAAGGCGTCGGAAAAGAGCTTCCACAACTCAAGAGAATTGGTTATATCGGGCACTACTACGGGAGAATACGCGCCGCCCTCCGAACTGAACAGCAGTCCCAGCACCAACACGGCGATGATAGGGCCTACAGAGCTGAGAGCTACCAGGCCGAAGCTGTCCTCGCCCGCATGGCTGTCGCTTCGGACAGAGGCGACGCCCACTCCCAGCGCCATTATAAAAGGCACCGTCATAGGCCCGGTGGTGACTCCGCCGGAATCGAAGGCGGTGGAGAGAAAGTCCTTTGGAACGAACGCCGCAAGTGTAAATACCGCCACGTAAAGCCCTATGAGGAGATAATTCAGCGGCAGCCGGAAAAATATACGCAGCATTGCGAGCACTAAGAATATGCCTACGCCTATGGCTACCGACCATATTATGGCTTGATTAGGAATATTTGGCACCTGTTGGGCAAGCACCCTGAGGTCGGGCTCTGATACCGTGATGAATATGCCTACTGCAAGGCTGACTACGATTATCAGGATAAGCTTTTTTGAATGTGAAACGACCGCGCCTATGTGCTCGCCTATTCTGGACATCGCCATATCCGCGCCCAGGGAGAACAGCCCCATGCCGATTATAAGAAGGCACGCGCCTACTATGAAGGCCAGCATAACGCTGCTGGGTACTGGGACGACCATAAAGCACAACAGAAATATAACGGCAGTAACCGGCAGTACTGATTTGAGCGATTCGCTCAGCTTTTCGGGGAGGATGGTTCTTAATATGTTTTTCACAGGGGAGAGAAACACGTCCCTTCTCAAATTTTCGCAGGTGGCGAAGAAAAAAAGTATTATTGCTTACCTGATAATTGTAGCTTATATGTATCCCCGGCACAAGCCAAAAACACAAAAGTTCACCTTATATTTTCCTTTTGACGGCGAATTTGACGGTTTGTCAATGCGATGAGGAAACAACATCCAGCTTAACTCCGGAATAAAAGCATGGGCGCGGCGCAGACTACATAATAAAAAGATATGTTGCAGAGGTATTGTTTATATGAAAGGCATTTCACAAAGGGTGATGCTGCCCCAAAGCGATCTGCTGCCCAAGGAGGGCACGAGAGGGGCGGAAGTACGTTATAAGGAGTACGCACCAAGGGAATACCTGAGCAGGGAGGAGAGAACTGATGGCCAATGAAAAGAAAACGCCGGAGCAGGCAAGGTATCAGAAGCTGGTAAAGGAGCGCATGCCCAAGAGCCGGACACTTTCTCAGTGTATCAGGGCGTTTATATCCGGCGGCATAATATGCTGCATAGGGCAGCTTATGCGCAACTGGGCGCAGCAGGGCATGGGACTGGACGAAAAGGGAACAGCGGCGTTCACGGCTATAGTGATGGTATTCCTTGGGGCGACGCTTACCGGCATAGGCGTGTACGATAAGATAGGCGAATGGTCAGGCGCGGGTTCCATAGTGCCTATAACCGGCTTCGCCAATTCCATCGTCTCACCCGCCATGGAGTTTAAACGCGAAGGCTTCATAACCGGCACCGCCGCAAAGCTTTTTACAATAGCCGGCCCTGTGCTGGTTTACGGCGTGGGCAGCTCGGTGATAGTGGGCCTTTTGAGCCTGCTGTTCAAATAGGAGGACGCATGGCGGATATACTGAACAATATGATACCCGTAAAGCGCGCCGGAAGGCAGACGGTGCTGTTTTCCAACCCTCCGGCGATAATAAGCTCGGCTACCGTTGTAGGCCCAATGGAGGGCAAGGGGCCGCTGGGGCCATACTTTGATATGGTGCTCAAGGACGATACCTGGGGCGAGGACAGCTGGGAGAAGGCGGAACGCAAGATGTTCGAGCACACTGTAAGGGGGGCGATGGACAAGGTGAACCTCCAAAGCGGCGGCGTGGACTGTCTGCTGGGCGGCGACCTTCTGAACCAGATAATCTCCGCAAACTTTGCGGCCAGAGAACTGAAATTGCCGTTCTTAGGCCTGTATGGCGCCTGCTCTACCATGGCGGAATCACTCCTCATAGGCAGTATGCTCATAGACGGAGGGTATGCCGGCAGGGTGGCCTGCATAGCTACCAGCCATTTTTCCACCGCCGAAAGGCAGTACCGCAACCCTCTGGAGATGGGTGGCCAGACTACGCCGACGGCACAGCGCACAGTGACCGGCGCAGGCTGCAGCATAGCCGCAAATCCGACTCTGGAAGGCGACAGACTGTATGGCAATGTATTTGTAACTGCGGGTACGATAGGCAAGGTTACGGATCTCGGCATCACCGATGTCAACAATATGGGAGCTGCAATGGCGCCTGCAGCGGTGGACACGCTGACAGCGCACCTTAGCGATACCGGTAGGGGAGTAATGGACTATGATTTGATAGTGACCGGCGACCTCGGAAGATTCGGCAGCGAGATGTTCAGGGAGCTGTGCTTGCAAAACGGAATAGACGTGGGCAACAGGCACCTTGACTGCGGCAACCTGATATTCTCCGGGGAGCAGAAGGTGGACTGCGGAGGCAGCGGCTGCGGCTGCTGTGCAAGCGTGCTTAACGCATACCTGCTTGAGCGCATAGAAAAGGGCGATCTGAGGCGCATATTCTTCATGGCGACGGGTGCGCTGCTGAGCCCTACCAGCAGCATGCAGAACGACAGCATACCCGGCATAGCCCACGGTATAGTGCTGGAAAGGAAGTAAACATGGATTATCTCTGGGCATTTGTGATAGGAGGCGGAATATGCGTCATGGGTCAGCTTTTGATAAGCCTGACAAGGCTCACAGCGGCGCGTATACTGGTGACTTTCGTAACGGCAGGCGTGGTGCTTACGGCGCTGGGACTGTATGAACCGCTGGTAAAGCTTGCGGGGGCCGGAGCCACTGTGCCGCTTACCGGATTCGGTTACGCTCTCGGCAACGGGGCCATAGAGGCGGCAAAGGAAAGCGGCGTAATAGGCGCCTTTACCGGCGGCATAACAGCCACGGCGGGAGGCGTTGCGGCGGCAATAGTGTTCGGCTACCTCAATGCGCTGCTATTCACCCCGAAAACAAAAATGTGACATAAAAATAAATCCCCCGAATAGACGGGTGTCCGTAAAACAGTTAATCCTCCGTATGGCTTAGACCATGCGGA
>ERZ791919.2236-NODE-2236-length-14206-cov-10.037877_pt1 | contig 14206 bp, 9 predicted proteins | sample MGYA00510137_ERZ791919 | MGnify/ENA primary metagenome ERZ791919 (study PRJEB30046, sample SAMN00792059) | human gut metagenome | study: EMG produced TPA metagenomics assembly of the A metagenome-wide association study of gut microbiota in type 2...
GCATAGCATCATACATAGGCCATGGATCATACAAAGGTAGATTCGGATCATATCCCGGATTGAATGTTGTACAATAAGGACCTACACGTTCCGGTTGTACACCCGGTACACCTTCTTTATAATCAGTGAAGAAAATACCATCTTTATTGATATCCGGTTCTGTAGTCATATCTTTCTTTCCCAGTGGCAGCGGTTTCAAAGAGTACCATGCCATATTGAAAACGGTACTGTAAGAAGCTCCCATATTACGCTGGTTAGCAAGGAGGTGGTAGCACTCATTAGCTAATCCTTCCATACGTCCCAACTGCGATTCATAAGCTCTTTCACCATTATACTTAGCAACCTGCTCGGGTGTACCATAGTACGCCATACTATGTTCACCGATTCCCCAAGGCTTACCTATCTCAACCCAATGTTTCATTGAGTTCATGTCACCATAATGACCTACTGTAACCGGTAAGATGCCATCTCCATCATCTTCTCCATCGGCAGAAATCCATGGGCGGGTCGGGTCGTTTGCACAAACAATGTCTCTCCAATCTTCCCAAGCTTTCTTTTGCTGAGGCATCAATTCCGGTCTGTTGTAAACATGCAAAATCACCGGTTTATTTTCATTACTGATACTCCAGCCAAAGACAGAGGCATGATTACGGTCTCTGAGTACAAAACGTTTCAAATGTTCTTTTGATGCTTCCCAGAAGAGCTCAGAATCCAGTTTCGGACCACCATCACTCGCCCAGTTAGCAGTTTCATTCAATACGCAGATACCCATTTCGTCAGCTACATCCATGTAGAAACGAGGATAAATCTGTGCATGAGGGCGAACAGCATTAGCATTCATCCCCTTAATGGCAGTAAACCATGCCCACGCATATCTGCGTGTCATTTGCGGAATACCCATAAAATGCCAGGAATCACCTCTCAACTGATAAGGTTTACCATTCAGGTACTGTGTGGTGCCTTGCAATGTCCATTCACGCCATCCGAAACGTTCATATTTCATATCAAGGGTTTCTTTCTTAGCCTGCAATGAAAGCAATACGGCATAAAGATTCGGTTGTTCAGGAGTCCAGTAATTCAACTCACCGGATACCGGAACCTGCAACACAACTTTTGTTGAAGCATTGGCAGGGATACTAACTTTAACAGGGGTCACTTTCAAAGCTTCCTGTCCAAGTTCCCATGCAGGTACAGGAGCTGAATTAACATCTGTCCCAGCCAGGTTTACCCATTCATTAATCTTACCTTGAAGTTGCAGATCAGTCTTTTTTTCCGTATTATTCTGTACAGTCACTTCCAGTTCAAGCATATTCTTTGAAACCAACGGTTTCACATATACATCTTCCACATGTACTTTAGGCAATGCCAACAAGTATACATCCTGCCAGATACCGGCAATGTGATATCCCCACATAGAACCGGCAGGAACAATGCGACGACCAATTGTAGAGTTGTTTTCAAACAAAGATTGACTACGAACTCCCACCCATACTTCAGCGGTTTCACCTGCAGCTACCTTATTCGTAATATCTATGCTGAATGGAAGAAAAAGATCAAAATTCTCTCCAACTTTTTCCTTATTGATATAGACCTCAGTATAGCCGGCTACAGCTTCAAAATATAATTTTATCTGCTGACCATTCCAGTCATTAGGAATAGTTACTGTTTTCTTCATCCACGCCATTTTCACTTGTTCCCATTCTTTCGGATAAGACGGGTAGTTGCGATGATCAGGTCCCTCTACATTTCTGTTAGCAAAAGAATTTATATTCCATGGAGAAGGAATCTTTATACGGGTTTTGCTCCATGCACCTTCTTTGGGTAGCGATAATTCTGGTGCCACTCCTTTACCTTGCACGTAACTACCCGGCAAAGCCACAGGTTGGAAGTCCCAATAACCATTCAGACAGATTTCTTTCCTATACTCCTTTTCTGTTCTATTCACAAGACCCTCACTTGGTGCAAACGGGAAATTATACACCAATTTACCATCGCTCGATGTGGTTTGCCCCACTGCCTTTCCCGGCAGCAAGAACAAAGTCGTCAACAAGCTTAATAAAATTGCATTTCGTTTCATTTAAGAATACTATTAATTAGGTATTAGACATATTTGTTTTTTCTTGTCTGCAAAGTAAACAGGGTGACATTAAAAAGTAAGCCGAAACAGAATTAATATTGGATTAAAAACACATTAATCCTCCGGAATCCAGAACTTTTCTATTAATAATGCAAATCAGTAGTTGAATTAACGTCTTGCTGACGCGTTATAGGCAAAAATGATGATCCTGTATGACACCTCCATACTTGAATAATAAATACTTATAAAATGAGATATTTGCGAAATCAGTCGTATACTTAGGGTATCTCAGTATGATACTTAGGGTACCTCAGTTCCGTACTTAGGGTACCTCAGTCCCATACTGAGATACCATCATTATAACACATCTGATAATCAAGCATTTAAAAAGCTCATTTTTAATACCAAGAAATTGCAACAAATCAACTGCTTGGAATGATAAATTAGTTCCTTCCTGTTAGGGTTTTGAGGGAAAGTTGACCAATTAACCAGTTGACAAGGGGACAAGGTGCCATGCGGTACAGAAGCATTGCGCAACCCCTTGTTTCCTTGTCAACTGGTCAACTTTCCCTTCCTTTCTTTTCCTTTTTTCTGTAATCTTCGTACCTTTGTCGTATGTACTAATATGATAATCATGGACAATTTTAATGTAAAAGATAGTCCTCCGGATACCTCAAGACTCGAATATTTATTCTTGGAAGAAGGCCTCCTGATGAAAATTAAAAAGAACGAATATCTGGTACAGCAAAACGAGAAAAACAATCAGATAGGCTTTGTCGTATCCGGTATATTCCGTTTGTCTCATACAGATGCAAATGGTAATACATGGATAGTAGGCTATAGCTTTGCAAATGATTTTGTTTGTGATTATCCTTCTTTCATAAAACAGACAGTTTCCACAGTCACGATACAAGCTTCTACCGAATGTGAGGTTTATCTCCTCCCTTTGAGCAAACTTAATCAATTCTGGGAAACAGACATGGACACCCAACGTTTAGGAAGGCAAATAGCCGAAACCATGTTTGCAGAAATATACCAACGACTATTGGGATTTTATTGCGATACTCCGGAACAACGTTATCATGCATTAATGAAACGATGCCCCGGTTTACAAGAAAAGCTTTCATTCAAAGAAATAGCCCAGTTTCTTGGCATAACTCCCGAAACCCTCAGCAGAATACGAAAAAAGCAACTGTATAACGAAAGGTCTTGACTCTGGTCAAGGCTTTTTCACTTTATATAGCTTAATATTGCGGCCATAAACATAAATCATAAAAGTATGGCAACTTACACTCATTATGGGAAACAAGCTGATGTATTCAAACATCTGGTGCTTTGTGAGGTTCTTCAAATCGAAAAACCGCAGATATACATAGAAACGAATTCAGCATCCGCCATTTATCAAATGGCGCATACCCCGGAACAGCAATACGGCATTTACCATTTCCTGAAGAAAGCCCGTGAAAAAAAACCTTTGAGGGAATCTCCTTATTACAAGCTGGAAAGCACAGAAATGGCAAAAGGAAACTATTTAGGCTCTCCCGCTTTAGCTATGAATACATTGGCAGAACGAACATCCCAATATCTATTCTTTGATATAGAAAAAGATGCTTTAGAAAATATAGAATCCTATGCCAAACAAGTGAAATTAGAATCACATATCCAGACCTGTCATACGGATTCGCTCGAAGGAGTTATAAAACTACTACCCTCACTTTCCCAATCTTCCTTCCTCCATATCGATCCTTATGAAATTGATAAAAAGGGAATATCGGGAACAACCTATCTGGATGTATTAATACAAGCAACCCAAGCAGGTATGAAATGCCTATTGTGGTACGGTTTTATGACTGAAAATGACAAAATACACATTAACCAATATATAGTGAATAGACTGGAGGAAGAAAACATAAAAGAATATACCTGTATTGAGTTAATCATGAATTCAATCAGAAAAGATACGATTCCTTGTAACCCGGGTATATTGGGGAGCGGCATTTTAGCTACCAATTTATCTCAGGAAGCCAATAAAGTAATTTGGGATTATAGCGATATGTTAGTTTGCATGTACAGTGACACTAAATATAAAAGTTATGATGGGAGACTATACAGAGATAGTATAAAGTAAACATACCAACATAAAAAAAGGCTATCTATCCCAGACAGCCAATCTTTTGTTAACCTTAAATCTAATACTATGAAAAACACATTGCAAAGATACGGACTTTCAGGATATCTCCAAATTTCCAAGACGAAACGGGGACATTTATAACATGGTTTAATAGAATAAAGGAAGTTGTTAACTATTTAAATTCTTTATGTTAACAATTAACATAAAGAATTTCACTTTCTACAGCATCATTGAGCTTTTTCGCTTTCAGCCTCCAGATCCTTGATTTCTCTGTTCAGGAAGACGGATAAGATAGTTCTCAGAACAACTATACCACCTAAAATAGCCAGTTCATTCAAAGTTGGCTCCAATACTGTTTTTAAAATATCTGATGCGATTAAGAATTCAAGTCCGAGCAACAAATAAGTTCCGAAAGTTGCCCGTAGTTTTCGGATGTTAGTAGTCGAATACTTACCCGTGAACCTTTTGAACTCATTGATCAGAAAAGATATTATTCCGATTAATGCTCCATAGGTGACAATTAGAAGACTTGTCACACTGATTATTGTAGCTAATGTATTTAAGAAAGTAGTAAGCATGCCGATTGAAGTTTATTAATATAACATTGCAAAATGCTTTAATGTTTGATTTTTATAAAAAAGCATTGATACCGGTCTTTGCAGATATCAGGTACCAGCTCGCGGCAGCGCAACGATGGGTGCCTTACCTGCGATGTAAGTATGGGATATCCATTTGTTCCTGAAAAAGATGTAATGGTGGATATTTCTTCAACCCGACAATCAATTCCAAGAAAAGCTCCGTCACAACTCAATTTCAATTAAACTGGGGATTCTATTTTAAAAGAATCCCACTTGAGTGTACAAAAAGACAGTAATTATGAATAATATTCCATTTACAGAAACCTATATTTCGCCTACTTTTGCACAAACAAAGAATTTAAGGTTATAGAAAAATGGATAAACACACATTTTACAGTTATTTGATAGTAGGTATCGTATTTGCCTTTGGATTGTCTGCACAAGCTCAGAACAAGGTTACTGCACCCATGAAAGACGTCAACCAAGTTATTGACAACACACTGGACAGTTTAAATAAAGCCCACACAGCAAGACCTGTAGCAGGGTCAAGTAGAAAAGGAAATAATCCCGTTTTATTTTTAGTGGGTAACTCTACTATGCGTACCGGAACCTTAGGGAATGGTAATAATGGACAATGGGGATGGGGATATTATGCCGGCGATCATTTCGATTCAAATAAAATCACTGTAGAAAATCATGCACTGGGGGGAACAAGCAGTCGTACCTTTTATAACCGTCTCTGGCCGGAAGTTATTAAAGGTGTACGGGCAGGAGATTGGGTTATTATTGAACTGGGACATAACGACAACGGCCCTTATGATAGCGGTCGTGCACGTGCCTCCATACCAGGTATCGGTAAAGACAGCCTGAATGTCACTATTCAGGAAACCGGAGTACAGGAAACTGTATACTCTTACGGAGAATATATGCGCCGTTTCGTACAGGATGTAAAAGCAAAAGGTGCCCATCCTATCCTATTCTCCCTGACTCCCCGCAATGCTTGGGAAGACAAGGATAGTACGATTATCACACGCGTCAATCACACTTTTGGTCTATGGGCCAAGCAAATAGCCGAAGAACAAAAGATTCCATTCATTGATCTGAATGATATCACTGCCCGTAAATTCGAGAAATTCGGCAAGGAAAAAGTCAAGTATATGTTCTATTTAGACCGCATTCACACCAGTGCTTTCGGAGCAAAAGTAAATGCTGAATCTGCCGCCGAAGGTATTCGGGAATATGCAGGTCTGGAACTAGCTAACTATCTGAAACCAATTGAACAAGATACGATCACTGGTTCCAGCCGAAAAGAAGGATGCCCGGTAGTATTCACCATCGGCGACAGTACAGTCAAAAACAAAGACGATGATAAAAATGGCATGTGGGGCTGGGGAAGCGTAATAGCCGAGATCTTTAATCCGAAAAAAATATCGGTAGAGAATTGTGCTATGGCAGGACGTAGTGCCCGTACTTTCTTGGACGAAGGACGTTGGGACAAGGTTTATAATGCACTCAAACCGGGAGATTTCGTATTAATCCAGTTCGGACACAATGACGGAGGAGATATCAACACAGGAAAAGCCCGCGGTGAGTTACATGGCTCAGGAAACGAAAGTAAAGTCTTCTTAATGGAGAAGACTGGAAAATACCAAGTAGTCTATACCTTTGGCTGGTATCTCCGTAAATTTATTATGGATGCCCAGGAAAAGGGGGCGATTCCCATTGTTCTGAGCCATACCCCCCGCAATAAATGGAAAGACGGACAAATAGAGCACAATACCAAGAGTTATGGCAAGTGGACACGTGAAGCGGCAGAAGCAACCGGTGCTTACTTTATAGACCTGAATAAACTATCTGCTGATAAACTCCAAAAAGTAGGACCTGAGAAAGCCGCAGCTTTCTACAATACGGATCATACACACACTTCTTTGAAAGGAGCACAAATGAATGCCCGAAGTATTGCAGAAGGATTAAAAATGACAGATTGTCCACTGAAGAAGTTTTTGAAATAGGAGTTATATGAAAACATTGCAGGAATGATCGTACTCAAGAAAGAAAATAGAAAATAAAATAGGCATGGTTAATTAATCACAAAGAATAACTGCATAAAACAAATAATCACTTCTTTTGCTCCCGTCAAAAAACAAAACTGGACTATAAATGAGCAATAAGATTGATATCAAAACTCTGAAAGCTTTGCGGCAAGGTAGCCACAAGGCTTTCGAAGAAGTTTTTATCACTTATTACGGTAAGACGAAAGCTTTTATATATGGCTACATCAAGTCGGGTCCAGATGCTGAAGAACTTACGGAAGACTTATTTGTGAACCTTTGGATAAACCGTCATTCTATTGATATTTCAAAATCATTTGATTCTTTCTTACATACAGTAGCAAGAAACTCTGCTATCAACTTCCTGAAACATAAATATGTAGAAGATGCCTATCTAAATAATATTCCAGGGCAAGAATGCAGTTCCACTTCGGAAGAAGACCTGATAGCCAAAGAACTCGGCCTATTGATAGACGACACAGTAGAAAAAATGCCGGAACAGAGGAAGAAGATATACATCCTGAGCCGTAACGAAGGTTTAAGCAATGAAGAGATAGCAGCACAACTGAATACTACCAAGAGAAATGTAGAAAGCCAGCTAAGTCTCGCCTTGAAAGAAATACGGAAAACAATTTCATGCTTCTTCTTATCACTGTTATAATACACTCTTTTTTCGCTCCAACCCCCTAAAAAAGGAGTAATAGAAAAAATATATTCACTTAAAATAACAAAGAATCATTTTTCTTCGTATAATTGCAGATTATTATATTCATAATCTTATGGGGAAAAGATTTTTATTTATTGCTACTTGCATAACTTCGACACTATTACTAGCGACAAGTTGTTTAGAAAAAAATGATGTGTATGTTAAAATTCCGGCAGACCAGTTCTTCGATTTTGACTTAAACCAGAAGATAAACCTGTCTGTGGACTATGGATTCAAAGGAAAAGACTATGTTGTCTTATTCGACCTCTACGACGAAAATCCGATAATAGAAAATGAAAACGGGGAACTTGTCAAAAAAGACATCTCTCCCATTTATCGTGCCGCCACAGATAAGGATGGTAAATTTTCCGGAGAGATACAAATTCAATCTGCTTTGTCAGAAGTCTGGTTATACTCAGAGTATGCCGGAACACTCTCTCCTATTCAGTTAGAAGTTACTGATAACTCTATCATGTACAATCAGGAGAAGTATATTGCAAAAGCAACTACCCGAGCCTTAACACCTAACAATCATCAATATCCTGACGGCTGGCTAACCTTGGGTGACTGGAGTACCCTCGGAACTCCTACTTATCTAACACCCGGCAGAGTACTACCTGATGCAAAAACATTGTATAATATAAATGAGATATTCGTCAAATACAATGGAACTGCTATGGAGCAAAGGGATTATGGAAAAGCATTCTTCGCTCCTGGCGTTAGTTCTGAGATCAAAATCATAAAAGCTACAAAAGTTTATTTATGTTTCATCAATAGTTCCGCTGGTTGGTACAATAGTGTCGGCTACTTTAGTTACCCTACCGGACAGGAACCCCAAAGCGTATCGGAACTGCAGAGAATCATCGCATTCCCCAGTGCCACCTCTATTGCTCACAAGGGTGAAACAGGAGCATTAGTTAGTGGCGACAGAGTACTATTGAAGTATTGGGACGGAGAAAAATTCCATGATGAATTTCCGGCAGGAGTAACTATCGGATGGTGGTTGCAGGGAATGGGATTCGAGGCAGGAAATGTCAAACCCAAAGTCGATGAAAAATATAACAGATTCTCCCTTTCGCATCTAAACTCAGATGGAAAACAACGGAGCGTTTCATTAAGGGATCCCAACTCCGACCAACTTGTAGCTATCGGATTCGAAGATAATACCGACCTTCGTTACAATGACGCCACTTTTTATCTGCAAATAGAAGAGAAGGGAGCAATAGACGAAAGTAATACACCTACAATACCGGATGTAGGAAATCCACCGAGTAACACGGAGAACTTCACTACATACTATGGTACACTGACCTTTGAAGACTTGTGGCCATCAATGGGTGACTATGATATGAATGATGTGATGATAGACTATTCATGCAAAGTGTATAAAAACACGAGTAACAATAGAGTATATAAGATAGAAAATCAATTCATTCCACGTCATAATGGTGGCACACTCCAATCAGGATTTGGCTTCCAATTGAGTAATGCCTCATCCAGCGATGTAAGTAATATAACGATAGATGGAGCCGGACAATCCCAATATATGCAAGGAGCTAACCAAGAGCCCGGACAAAGTCATCCTACTTTCTTATTATTCGATGACATCAAAGGTGTACTTGAAAAGACAATCACAATAAGTTTTGAATTGAACGATCTTGTGGAAGCAAATGTCATACCTCCATATAACCCATTCATCTTTGTTGAATCGGACAAAGGCAGAGGAAGAGAAGTACATTTAGTGAAATATCCTCCGACAGACAAGGCTGATTTCAGTCTATTCGGTACAGGCAGCGATGCTTCACGCCCCGAAGAAGGTCTTTACTACGTAATGAACAGGCTTAAATTCCCCTTTGCTCTGAATCTGGCTGGTATTAAGGACTTCCCGACACCCGATGAGAGTGTAAGAATTGACTTAGTTTATCCCCAATTCAACGATTGGGTAAAGTCTGAGGGAAAAACTAATAAAGATTGGTATAAGCATCCTGTACAATAGAGTTAGGAAACGAATTAATCCGATAACTCATTTTGGTCAAAAGCTCTCCATATCCATATCAAGCCCGCACTTGCTCCACTCCTATACGGGGAACAAAACAGTGGAGTTGGTATGGAGGAGATATGGAGTTAGTAAGGTGCAGATTATTTTGTTCCTTTTCTCGGTTATTAGAGAAAGCCTACTTCCTTAAAATAAAAAATAAAAAAAACTCGGTTTTCTTACTGAGCTTTTCATCTGTTAGCTGTATATATTATAAAATGCAGCCAGATGAAAAAGAATATTATCGCTAGAATTCTTAGGAAATACTTATCCGGACGTTTCTCTTCCGATACAGAAGAAAGGGTTCAGAAATGGATTATTAAAGATAAAGATATTGAGGAAAAAGAAAAAGCCTCACTGGAATATTGGAATGAACTGGAAGCAAAAGCCGATCCGGACACTGAACTTGTACTGTACAGAGTAAATCAAAGAATTGACTATAAAGAAATCGTTCACCGACCTTTCTATCAGAAATTGGCACGTATTGCAGCCGTTCTGATTCCACTATTTATGATGACAGGAGGCTATCTATATTATACCTCCACACAAAATAAATGGATTGAAATATCAGTTGCATACGGTGACAAGAAACACTTCTTATTGCCTGATAGCTCTGAAATATGGCTGAATGCGGGAACTGTAGTCAAATATCCGAAAGAGTTCTCGAAAGTGCAACGCCTTGTACACCTGGATGGCGAAGCTTATTTTTCTATTCGGAAGAACACAAGTAAACCGTTTATTGTAGAAACCTCCCAACTTTCAGTTAAAGTATTAGGAACTAAATTCAACGTAAAGGCTTACGCTGATGATGAACTGGTAACCACTACCCTGACAAGTGGTAAAGTCGAAGTTATCCCTCCCACCCAAGACCCACGGATACTAAAGCCTAATGAACAGTTGACATACGATAAAAAAACATCCGCCGTCAACATTACCGAGGTCTCCCCAACCGATACAGATGGCTGGATCACGGGTAAACTGATATTTACCGATGCACCTTTCACCGAGATCCTGCAAACACTTGAAAGACGTTATAATGTGACTATCAATCATACAATGAACATTCCTGCCTCCAAACAATATACCGTCCGATTCCTTAAAAATGAAAATCTGGAAGAAATATTGTCTGTATTAAGTGAGATGATTGGCTTCAGTTATCAAAAGCAAGGAAACAAAGTGGAACTAATCAAAAAACAATAAAAAGAAACTGCCTATGAAGAAAAAGAACCGGATTGCAGCTTGAGACCCTCAACCCGGTTCTGAAATGCTAATGCTCTATTTGAAAGTGAACTAAAATAAAGTATCAACCATACAAAGATAATGCAATTTGAGTGCAGAACTTTCATGCTTGCATGAAAAAGTTCTGCCGAAATGCAGCTTATCTTATAAAAATATACAATAATGAACCGAATAACCATTAATAAACAAATAAATAAGATACTCCTTTTTTTATTTTTTGCCTTTCTCTCATTGAATGCCATAGCACAGAATGACAGAAAGCAAATCACCATACAGAATAAAAACATATCACTGAAAGAAGCTTTTGCCGAGGTAGAACTACAAACCGGATACAGCATAGCCTATGAGTTGTCGACCGTAGATGTAAAGAAGAAAATATCACTGTCATTAGAAAACCAGAGTATTGACGAGGCATTATCACAAATCCTGAAAGAAACCCGGTATTCGTACAAAATAACAGGCTACCATATCATTATCACTCCATCCGGCAACGAACAACAGAAATCCACCAAGGAAAAAACAGAGAGACCTACCCAAACAGTCAGAGGAATCGTACTGGATTCCAAAACCAATGCCCCCATAGAGTTTGCTACTGTAAGAATTATGAATAGCGGTTCTTTGGGCAGTACAACAGATAGTCTGGGGAGATTTCGGATAGATCATGTTCCTGTGGGACGATGCAATATACAAACCTCCTATGTAGGATATAATGCCAATATTTTCAATGAAATACCTGTAACCTCTTCCAAGGAAGTATATATGGAAATCCCATTGGATGAGAATGTTCATTCGTTGGCGGAAGTCGTCATACAACCGGAGATAAAGAAAGATAAGCCCCTGAATGCAATGGCCATTACCGGCGGACGTATGATCAGTATGGAAGAGGCGGGCAGGTTTGCCAATGGCTTTGATGATCCGGCACGCCTGAGTTCTGCATTTGCAGGTGTGGCAGGAGATGTAGGAACCAACGCTGTAGCTATCAGAGGAAATTCACCCCAGTTTACCCAATGGAGGCTGGAAGGTGTAGAAATTCCTAATCCTACTCACTTCGCTGACCTTACCGGACTGGGTGGAGGTTTTCTTTCGGCCCTGAGTACACAGGTGATCGGTAACTCCGACTTCTACAACGGTGCGTTCCCTGCCGAATACAGCAATGCCTTATCAGGTGTCTTCGACATGCGAATACGAAATGGTAACAATCAGAAGTACGAACATACATTTCAGTTGGGTATTCTGGGTATTGACCTGGCATCGGAAGGCCCGATAAGCAGGAAGAATGGAAGTTCCTATATCCTTAATTACCGCTTCTCTACTACTTCCTTAGCCACAGGAAATGACATGAACCTCAAATATCAAGACTTATCATTTAAGCTGAATTTTCCTACCCGGAAGGCCGGAACTTTCTCTATCTGGGGGATCGGACTGATTGACCGCTATAAACCGGTGACTCTCGACCGTGATGAATGGGAAACACAAAGTGACCGGCAATCCGGAAATACAACATTTGATAAAGCAGCAGGAGGAATTACTCACAAGTATCTTATCAATGCGGATACTTATATCCGTTCTTCATTAGCCGCTACTTATGCAAAAGACCACACAGAAGCCGATCAGATGACAGAAGATGATAAACTGGTCCATGTAGGAGATATCCGAAATTCCAAATGGGATATCGTTTTCAATTCTTATCTGAACAAGAAGTTCAGCTCCAACCACATCAACCGGACAGGTATCACAATCACAGGACTCAAATACGATCTGGATTACAAAATCAGTCCTAATTTTGGTTTAGATATACCTATGGAACAGATTTCAAAAGGGAACGGAGAAAGTTGTGTACTCTCGACCTACAGCAGTTCTGTCATCAACCTAAGTAATCATCTTACCACCAGCCTGGGCATCACTGCGCAATACTTCACTCTAAATAAGAACTGGACCGTAGAACCCAGAGCAGCCCTGAAATGGACTTTCAATCCGAAACATGCCCTGGCATTGGCATACGGCCTGCATAGTCGTAGGGAAAGACTTGACTACTACTTTGTGGAACAAGAGGTCAATGGAAAAACTGAATCCAACAGATATCTGAATTTTTCAAAGGCTCATCACTTTGGGCTTACATACGACTGGAATATCAACTCATATATGCACTTAAAAGTGGAACCCTATTATCAATATTTATTCCGTATTCCCGTTGAAGAGAATTCTTCCTTTTCTATCATCAACCATCAGAGCTTCTACCTGGAAAGAATATTAAAGAATAGAGGTTCCGGAGTGAACTACGGTATAGACATCACATTAGAACAATACATGAAAAATGGTTTCTACTATATGATAACGGCTTCTCTTTTTAAATCGAGATACAAAGCCGGGGATCATATCTGGCGCAACACACGGTTGGACAAAAACTACCTCCTAAACGTACTTGCCGGAAAAGAATGGATGGTGGGACGCAATAAACAAAATGTACTAAGCCTTAACGGACGTATCTTCTTCCAAGGTGGCGACCGCTACACTCCTGTAGACGAAGAGAAAAGCCTGATAGAACATGATATCAAATTTGATGAAACCAGAGCTTACAGCAAGAAATTTAATCCTTCTCTCAATGGTGATATTTCTTTCAGTTATAGAATCAACAAGAAGAAAATATCTCATGAGTTTTCCATTAAAATGCTAAATGTAGGTATGCGCACAGGTATGCACTTTTACCAGTACAACGAAAAGGCCCATAAGATAGAGAAAGAAGACGGATCGGGTATGATTCCGAATATCAGTTATAAAATCTACTTTTAATTTATGAAAGAGAATACTTATTGCTTACACCATTTTACAGCGAAAATATTCTATTGTCCCCCGATAAAAGCAAAGAAGATGCATCAGGAAATTTCACGGTACCGGAATGAATTATCATCCTTTGTATGAACTAACCGTTCACGACAGACGTTATATCCATAGAACTTTAAATACCAACGATCATGGAAAAGTATCTGATTCATAGTAATGAGTTGCATTTCATCAACAAGGAACGCATTCACAGGGAAGTAGAGAAAATGGTAGAGTCATTAGACATGGCAGCAGGTTCCACCAAAGGATTCGACCTGTATACCGTAGTAGAAAGTTATTTCACTGATCTCGAAAAGCGAAGGGAAATCAATCGCTTACTGCATATAGAGAAAGATGAATGCGAAGCCATAGAGGAAGAACTCGGAGTATATGAGATGTGATTTACAATAAATAGGTACGCGGACGACGCGGACTAAACGGACAAACGCGGACTTTAATTTACTAATACTTTTAGTCCGCGTTCATCCGTTTAGTCCGCGTCGTCCGCGTACCAACCCGTTATCAGTTCTTTGCCTGATGTACCGTCAGTTGTGGGAAAGGGAAACCAA
>ERZ791919.2259-NODE-2259-length-14103-cov-14.481919_pt1 | contig 14103 bp, 8 predicted proteins | sample MGYA00510137_ERZ791919 | MGnify/ENA primary metagenome ERZ791919 (study PRJEB30046, sample SAMN00792059) | human gut metagenome | study: EMG produced TPA metagenomics assembly of the A metagenome-wide association study of gut microbiota in type 2...
AGATGGGGCATCAGCTCTCCGACTCCATGGTGCGCCACATTCACTCCACCCTCCACGCCGCGCTGAAAGACGCGGTGCAGGCCCATGTCATTCCCAGGAACCCCACCGAGGGTACGACTGCGCCCAAGCCTAACTACAAGCCCAAGCGCATCCTCACCCGTGCGGAGTTGGATGCCTTCCTTACAGTGGTGGAGCAGGATGAGGTGTGGCGGGACTTCTTCCAAACGGAGCTGATGACCGGCCTGCGCCGCGGCGAGATCTGCGGTCTGCAGTGGAGCGACTTCGATGGGAATACCGGTACGCTGAAGGTGTGCCGAACCCTCCACAGCCAGCGGAAGGGCGAATACACCGTCGGCGAGACGAAGACCAATCAAGGTATGCGTACCATCATTCTGCCGCACAGCGTGACCGAAATCCTACGGCGGCGCAAGGCGGATGCCATCAGCCAATGGATATTCCCGGATCCGGTGAAGCCGGAAGACCCCGTCGATCCCAATGCGGCGTATCGCCACATGAAAACACTCCTCCAGCGGGCGGGGCTGCCCAGCATCCGCTTTCATGATCTGCGTCACACCTTCGCTACACACGCCCTCACCAGTGGTGTAGACGCCAAAACCCTGTCGGGGATTCTGGGGCATACCAACGCCTCCTTCACGCTGGACACCTACACCCATGTCACATCGGATATGCAGAAGCAGGCTTGCGGCATCGTAGGCGGCTTCATGGAAGATATCTTCGGAAAGGAGTTGAAACCGTGGCAAGAAAACGAAAAGCCGGAGACGGAACAGTAAGGCAGCGCAAGGATGGTCGGTGGGAGGGGCGCATTGTTATTGGCTACGATGATAACGGCTATCCCAAAACGAAAAATGTTCTCGCTAAAACGAAGAAGGAGTGCCTTGAAAAACTCCAAAAGCTCAAGGAGGATTACGGCGGACTGAAGCCGGAGAAGGTGCGGCCTGAGATGCCCTTCGGGGACTGGCTGACATACTGGTACGAGAATCACTCCAAGCCCAAGATCCGGCCCACCACACAGGAGACCTACGAGAGCCGCATCCGTCTGCACATCATCCCGGAGATTGGGGACATCCAGCTGAACAAGCTGACGCAGAATGACCTGCAGCAGTTTTATGGTCGACTCAAGAAAAGCGGTCGGAAGCGCTTCACCGACAAGTACGGCGAAGGGCTGTCCGACCGGATGGTGCGTATGTGTCACGCCACCTGCCGCTCCGCATTGGAGAAGGCGGTGCAGGATGGGCTGATTCGCGTGAACCCGGCTATCGGCTGCAAACTGCCGCCCAAGAAGGCGCGGGAGATGCAGGTGCTGACGCGAGAGGAGCTGCAGCGGTTTCTCATTCAGGCGAAGTTCGAGGGCTACTACGAAGTGTTTCTTCTGGATTTAGCCACCGGCCTGCGCCGGGGCGAGCTCATGGCGCTGCAGTGGGATGACCTCAACTTCAAGACCGGCGTGCTGAATGTGAACAAACAGGTCTACGATGTGCGCGGCCAACTTCAAATCAGCACGCCCAAGACAAAGAACTCCGTCCGCAAGATCGTCCTGCCGCCTGCTGTGGTAGCGGTGCTACGGGAGTACAAAAAGACGGTAGACTCTCGCTGGATGTTCCCGTCCCCGGTGAAGGAGGACTGCCCCATCACGCCCGGCGTGGTACGGCGCAGATTGCAGCTCATCCTGGAACACGCAGGGTGCAAGCATGTGCGCTTCCATGATCTGCGCCACACCTTCGCAACCCTGGCGCTGGAGAACGGCATGGATGTGAAAACGCTCTCCGCCATGCTGGGACATGTGTCGGCGGCCACCACGCTGGATATCTACACTCACATCACCGACGACATGCGGCTCACGGCCGCCGCCAACATCGACCGAAGTATCGGCAAGGCAGCGCCGCAGGAAGACACTTTAGAGCCGGGGCAGGAAACTGCCCCAGCCCAGGCGGAAAAGCCGAGTATGACCGATTTCAAGCCCTATGTGGGCCGCAAGCGCAAGTCCGGCACCGGCTGCGTCACCGAAATCAACGACCATCTCTTCGAGGGGCGCTATTCTCCCAAATGGCCCGACGGCAAAAAGCACGCCCGCAATGTCTACGCTCACACCCGCGAGGAGTGTGAGGAGAAACTGAAGGTACTAATCGTAGAGATGAAGGCAGAGATTGCGGAAGCGAAGAGGCTGATAAATCTGGAGGCAAGGTGATGGTAGCACCAGAAGGGCAATGGGAAGGAAAGAGCGGGTAATAAAAAAGCACGGCCATGGGTACAGGGTCATTGGTACCCATGGTCATGCTTTTCTAAGAGAAGATTTAGCCCTGAAAGGGTGTGAACTTAGTATATTCTTCTACGTGTCCAAACTACCGTATAATTCTATCGAGCGTTTGTTTTTGTACTGTTTAAATAGCGTCCTCTGATATGTTCGGAAAGTCAACTGCTTACTCGTATTAAAATGATAATATCCCCAGCAGAAAAACAGATTTGACTTATTCTGCAACAGAAATTCTGCGATTATCTTTTTTATCTTATTTGCCAGATTAGTTTCTGCGGCAGTTGCCATTGGACGAACTATGCCTTCCAATGCCGTTTTGACTGAACCTGAGATGTATGGGCAATTAATAAATGTAATCACATACCAAAACTCTTTTTGCAATAAAGGATCTTTACTGCCAATTTGATTTACCTTGTACTGCAACAATTCTTCAACCCAAATCAATATTTCTTTGTGGTAATCAGAATGGTATCTGCTATAGATAAGATAGTTTGCCCACAAAATGGGGTTGTCCTCTTCGCGGAGTTTCTTTTCAAGAATAGCCTCTGTATTGCGCAGTAAGGGTACACTATAGTCATGAAAAAATACAAACCAATTGCAAAGATCATTCATGTTTCCTTTTTCAAAAACAAACGAATATCTTCTGATAAGGTTAATCAGTTTTTTGTGATTTAATTCATCCTTCGAGAAGTGAAGCTCATCATCCATGTAGACAATCATAGAAATTAATTTTTGAGTGTGTTCAAAGCAAGGGCAGAACGAATATATGTACATTGCTAAATCCAACAGCACAAACGCGCGAGCACACTTATCTGGCTCAAATAGTGCATACCCATCCTTTTTATTGCTTATATTGTTCAGAAGGGTGCTCAGCATAAAAGAAACGATGTATCTTTGTTCCTTCGGAAACTCATTCACAAGATAAATGAAGTCATCTTTGATTCTATCTACGGAAATATACCCGCTTTTTAGAAGAGGCTTCTTGTCTACCATGTCGTGTAGCTCTTGTTTGCGATAAAAGAGAGTCGAAATCCTATCTGACAATGCGCGTGCCTTACCAAGCCAAGAACTTAAAACAACTGGTGTATTTGCTTTCAAGTATTTAAACTCATTAAATTTAAGCAAATATTTCTGAGCAGCTATTTCGATTGTCTTGATAATCAAGTCTGTATGTGCTTGCGTATGGGAAAAAATATATATATCATCCACATATCTAAATACCCTATAATCAGTCCCAGCGTTTAATCCTTGTGCTGCTAAGTTTTGCTTTACTTCAACATCGATTTCTTGCAGTAGAACTTCAGCAATCATTCTGGAGAACTCAGGTCCTACAATAAGACCGTTAGACGATCTACCGTTTATATTCTGTAGCACTCGATCTATAACGATGTGTAGGTTAGCGTTAGAAGCCTCTTTTGAATCAACAGTATCTTTTTCAATACACCATTTATAAGCGTGGGTGTAAATACTGTCAAAACAGGACTTGTAGTCAATTTTGGCAAAGTTATGATATTTGAAATTGCACTGCTGCCATAATCTTGAATTCGTAAAGGACGATACTGAATTGAACTTATAAATCTTGAAATAAGCTCCTGTTTGTTGCAGAATGGCTCGATCCACTTTTTGCGATGTTTTTTCAAAATAATCTACAATTTTCTTGGATTTTCGTCTATAAAATAAGTCGCTGTTTTTCCGGTGATACCGTAGCGAAAAACACGAATTGTTGGATAGTATATCAAGCAATTCTTTCTGATAGCATTCTACAAAGAAATAAATATTCATTGCAGAAAGGGGTTGAACCAAATTCAGCCCTCTGATGGAGTCGGTTCCCTTCAATATGTTGAACTTCAAAGGCGATGTTGCCCAATTTCCCCATTTCCCTCCAGCAAACGGTGTTTCTGAATTTTCAGCTTTCATTGCACGCATTTTGGAGACAATATCATCCAGAGTCGACTGTTTGGAGAGAAGATATTCATAAAATTTGCTGAATGAAAAGAGCTCCGACACCTCAACAGGCATAATGTCAGTTAATAAGTAATCCAACTTATTCCTTTCAATATTTTTTTTCGATCTTTTCATTGAATTTCCTCCAAACAATGCGTATAATAAACTTGTAGAGAAAGTACAGCTCTACAGCAATCTGAAAGGATTGCACACATCAGCGCTGCAATTATTTTAAGGTTCGTCCAATGGTTGCATGAAGAGGCTATATACATTTTTAGACTCGGTTTAGGAGGCCAACGGGTAACCGATGGCCTCTTAAATTTTTATTTAGTGACCTACCTTAACTTTGATTAAGTAGTCTCTAACAAGTCCATCGTAACCCTTGTCACCGCTAACATCTATCCCAATTTGTCTACACATCTCTTTCAGTGTGCCATGATTTATGCCAATCAACTCTACAAACAACAGTGTACGATAATTTTGCATATTGTTATATAAACTATAGATAGACTCATCTCTATTTCCTTTGAGAAAATACGGAATGGGTACACCTTGATTTGTAAATGCGTTTATAACAGCGTTTTTCAAAAAATCCTCGGTAGCGTTTGTCAGAGAATTCATTCTAAATCTTAACTCACAGTAATTGGCAATGAAACCTTTGTTTTTCCATACGATACTTTTATACCGGCTTATTTGATACACAGATCTATGTGTAAATGCCTTTATCCGATGTCGTAAAAGTTCGATATCTTTCTGCGGAGATAAGACATACTCCTTAACGATATCTTCAATTTTTTGAGTGTACTTATCAATTTTTGCTTGCGTAATACCATAACGGAACTCAGTTTTTTGTTTTTGTTGCCTTGTCAATATTTTTTTCAATTCAAATTCATATCCCAAGAAATCGAATGCCTCGGAAGGCCCACCAACCGCGAGACATCTCCCTGCAATATATCTTACTTTTGATAAATTCAGCGCTGTTTTACACGGGGACAATTTGGAATCCTGCGGAGATAAAAACACTTCCTTTATTACATCGTTGACTATCTCCAAACAATCGTTTTGCTCAACATAACGGTTCAATATCATAATTCCATCATCAATGTATCTTTTATACAATATGATTCCTTGCTTTGAAAACCGTTGAACTAATCGCTGATCAAAATCTCGAGCAATAATTTCACACAGTATGTTCGATGTGTTTAATCCCGCAAAAGTATATTTTGTAGCATTCACAAAATTGGCCATCAACTTGTCTTGGTATCGTTCAAGTGAAGCACTCTGGATATACTTGTGATAAACATATTCACTGGAGACAGTATTAAAAAAATCAGAGAAGTCAAACTTGAATATCGTATAATCTGACATGTCTTTGATTGCTGCGGCTGTGTCGAATAGAGTACGAATATACTCATTTCTGTTCGGATAAGATATATGAAATTTTCTATCCAGCACCCGTTTCAAAAAAATGCATAATAGCTCTTCGGGAGAAAAAGGCTTATACATGATAACTTGACGATGCTTTCCGTTTTGGTTCAAATCCAAATGCAAAAAAGATTTAAAGTCAAATGTTCTATTTTTCAATGATTCAATTGCGTCGTTCGCAATAATTTCAATAGCTTCTTCAGTTCTTTTTTGATGGCGAGGAAGTATCGAATTTTGGTATTCAGCAATATGCTTCAATTCTTTGTTTATCTCCATGATACAACCTCCTATACGCTATAGAAAGCGAAAAGCTGGATGAATTTTCCACGCGGTAGGCCTTGCAGACGAAAGTTATACTGTTAATCGATTATACCGCGATTCGGCAAAAAATACAATATTAAGTCTGCACTTGTCAAAAAGATATGTTGAGAATGACAACCTCGGTATTTGCGCCGCAATAAACAAAGAATAAGAAAATCCCTCTGAAATCATTGATTTCAGAGGGATTTTGGTCCGAGTAGTGCGGCTCGAACGCACGGTCTCCTGGTCCCAAACCAGGCGCGATACCAACTTCGCTATACCCGGATATTTACTTTTCTGCCATTATACCACGGCGAGGGAGAAAATCAAAGATTTTTCTGTCTGTGGTCATTTATGTGGTCAAAGGCGATTTTGTGCCGCTTTCTGCAATCGGGGAAAATCCCGCAAACGCAGGCGTCGCAAGGCTTTGCGGCGTTTCGCCTCACCCCATCCCGGATACAACCACGGCACTCCCAAACCACGCGCCCTACCAGTTGAGCCACACCCGGATATTCACTTTTCTGCCATGATACCACAGCAGAGGGGGAACTCATGGTTTTCTCTGCATGCGGTCAAATCTCATGAGCCTATCAGAGTAATACCCCGCTATCCTACCATGCCGCAGCTAAAAAAGCAACAGGAGGCGGGCAGATTTTCTGCCCGCCTCCCACATTTTTAAGAGATCTGCCCGGCGCGGGGCGTCAGCTCTGCTGCACCAGCGGCAGCGTCACGTCCGCCCGGAACAGGTCTGCGTCGATGGACAGGCGGAACGTGCCGCCCATCAGCTGCACCAGACTCTGGGCGATGGACAGCCCCAGCCCGCTGCCCTCCGTGTGGCGGGAGGCGTCCCCGCGCACAAAGCGCTCCATCAGCTCGTCGGGGGAGATGTTCAGCTCCGCTCGGGACACGTTCTTGAAGCTCAGTGTCATCTGGCCGTCCGCCACGGTGCCGGACACATAGACCCGCGTTTCCGGCATGGCGTACTTGCAGATATTGGACACCAGATTGTCCATGACGCGGCTGAGCAGCTTGCTGTCGGCGGCCACCACGGGCTGCCCCTCCGGCGGCTGGGCCACCAGCGTCAGATGGCAGTCCGCCAGCCGATCCTGATACTCGCCCACGATCTGACTGAACAGCACGTTCACGTCTGTGGGCTGCAGATCTACCGGCAGCGCGCCGGAGGACGCCTTGGACGCCTCCACCAGATCCTCCGTCAGCTTCTTCAGTCGCTTGCTCTGCCTGTCCAGCACCGCGATATACTCCCGGGCGATGGGGGAGGGGATGTCCTCCTTCTTCAGCAGATCGACGTAGTTGACGATGGATGTCAGCGGCGTCTTGATGTCGTGGGACACGTTGGTGATGAGCTCGGTCTTCATCCGCTCGGCGCGCATCTGCTCCTGCACGGCGTTTTCCATACCGCTCTGCAGGCGGTTCATGGCCTGTCCGTACCGCCGGAACGCGCCGAACAGGCGGCAGGTGTCCACCGGTGTGGTCAGATCGCCCTCCGCCAGCCGCTGCCCGTTCTTCTCCAGCGTCCGCAGGTTCAGCGCCACCGCCAGAAGGGTCAGCAGCTCCACGATCTTCAGCGCCAAGAAGATATTGTACCGCACGAGGTAGAAGTCGTTGACATAGAGCAGGAACTCCCCCCCGGCGATGACCAGCCCCACCAGCGCCGTTTTCCACACCAGCGGGAGGCCCCTGCCGATGTGCCACAGCCAGACCCCCAGCCCTCGCAGGACGCGCCATAAAAGCCGCAGCACCCGGGCGATGACGGTGCCCCGGATAATGGTGCCCGCCTTGCACTGGGCGGCAAAGACGCACAGAAACAGCAGGACGAACGGGATCATTGCCACGCAGAACCAGATACGCCCCCACTCCATGTAGAAGGCGTCCCAGCCCGCGGAAAATGCACAGACCAGCACCGCCGCCCACAGGTCGGCGGGGATCTTGTCCAGCCACGTCAGGTGGATGCCCTCCCGGCCCGGCCAGTGCCCGGCGGAGGCCATGGAGAAGCAGAAGCAGAACAGCGCCAGCAGACCGAACAGCGCCGTCAGGAACACTGCCAGCCCGGTGTGCTCCAGCAGCCATGCAGCCATCAGCGCGGCGTAGCTGGAGGGAGCCATAGGCTCCAGCAGATAGGCGGAGATGGTGAGGTACAGCGTGGCATCGGTGGTCAGTCCGTAGACAAACGTCTCCTCCAGCGAGCGGAGGATCGTCTCACCGCTGTTCACCGAGAAGTTGTCGAAGACGACCTCGCCGCTGTTTGTGTCGATCACCGCCAGACGACAGGGAAAGCTCTCCCGGGGGAAGTGCTGGGCGAACAGGTGGGGGATGACTGCATCGTCTAAGTAATAGCCCTCGAAGTAGGTGCCCCCGTCCGGCTGTCCTGCCGCGTCGGAGCTTTCGTTCAGCAGCCCCGCGTCTGTCAGCACGCCGCGCAGGAAGGTGTCCGCCTGCGAGATGGCGCTGTGGCACTGCTCGTCGTAGAGCGCCGCCGACAGCGCGTCGCCGCCGTCCAGAAACACGCCCTGGCTGACCAGCACGGCGATGCCGAGGGCGCCCAGCGCGGTCAGCGCGGCGAACACCAGCGTCAGGGCGAAGGCGGCGGCCTTGGCCCACGTTCTGTTCACCCATTTTTTCACGTGATACCGCCCTCCATCTTGTAGCCCTTGCCCCAGACCACCTTGATATACCGGGGCTCGGATGGATTGATCTCGATTTTTTCCCGCAGGTGCCGGATATGGACGGCGATGGCTCCGGCGGCGTTGAGGGGCACGTCGTCCCACACCCGGCGGTAGATCTCACTGGGGGAGAACACGGTACCTGCGTTCTGCATGAGGAAGCGCAGGATGTCGTATTCCTTGGGGGTCAGCGCCGCCGTCTCGCCGTCCACCGTGACCGCCTTGGCGTTGTCGTCCAGACGGATACCGCCGATGACCAGCGTGGACGGCTGCACCGTGCCGCCGCCCAGCTGGAGATAGCGCCGCAGCTGGGAGCGCACCCGCGCCAGCAGCTCCACCGGGTTAAAGGGCTTGGTGATGTAGTCGTCCGCGCCTACGTTCAGCCCCAGCACCTTGTCGGTGTCCTCACTCTTGGCCGTCAGCAGGATCACCGGCACGTTGCTGGTCTGCCGCAGCTGGGCCATGGCGGTGAGGCCGTCCATCACCGGCATCATGATATCCATGAGGATGAGATGCACGTCCTCCCGCCCGGCAATGGCCAGCGCCTCCTTGCCGTTATACGCCTTCAGGACGCGGTAGCCCTCCGCCGTCAGATAGATCTCCAGCGCCGAAACGATATCCCGCTCATCATCGCAGACCAGAATGGTATACATGTGCCGAGCCTCCTTTTCCTTCTCCGCTTATCATACGGGAAAACGGGGCGCGGCACAATAGGGGAAGTATTAGTTTTTCATTAAGTTTACGGACTGGGCCGGTATCCGGGCCGCCGCGCCGTGGCGGATGGGCTTCCACTCCACCTTCATGAACAGGGCGGCGAAGGAGATGGGGATGTAGGTGAACATGAACAGGGGGAAGCTGAACGTGTACATCACCTTCTGCCACGCCGGTGCGTGGATCTGTCTCCACTCCGTAACGGTGGTGACGGCCCCGATGACCAGCAGCGTCAGGTAGATGCTGCCCAGACACTCCAGCAGGGAGCGCATGGCGAACCACAGTCCCGCGCCCTCGGCAAGGCCGATACCCGCCAGCGTCACGTTGGCAAGGATGCTGATGCACGTCAGCACGAAGGCGGGCATGATGGCCATGGCCATGTCGAAGCAGCTCCAGCTGCCCTTGGCCGCGCCCTTGAGGAGCTTGCCGCCGTACCGCTGGAACACCTGCACATAGCCCTTGGCCCAGCGCAGCCGCTGGCGGCAGGACTGGCGGAAGCCGGTGGGCTGCTCGTCGTAGAGCACCGCGTCCTCGCAGATGGCAATGACCTCGCCATCGGTGATGTGGTGGACGGAGAACTCGATATCCTCCGTCAGCAGGTAGAACCGCCAGCCGCCGGTCTTATCCAGAATACGCTGGGAGAACAGGAACCCCGTTCCGCCCACGGCGGCGCTGGTGCCCAGCCGCATCCGCGCGCCGTTGAGATAGCGGCTCTCCCGCAGGAACCACAGGCCGTAACCGGCGCTGATCCAGTTGTCGGCGTAGTTCTTGCTGTTGCGGTAGCTGGTGACGATCTCGTATCCGTTGGAGAACACGGCGTTCATCTTCTCAATGTAGTCCGGGGCCAGGATATTGTCAGCGTCGAATACGAAGTAGCCGTCGAAGCCTCCGGGGTAGTCGGCCTTGATGTGCTGGGTCAGAAAATCCAGCGCATAGCCCTTGCCCACATTGATGTGGTTGAACCGCTCGTACACCACCGCGCCGTGCCGCCGTGCGATGGCGGCGGTGTCGTCGGTGCAGTTGTCCGCCGCTACAAAGACGGTGAGCAGAGCGGGGTCATACGTCTGCTGCCGGAGACTGTCCAGCAGCCCGCCGATGACGGCGGACTCGTTCCGCGCCGCGATGAGCACGGCGTAGCGGTGGGAGGACGGCGGGCAGGGGAGGGGGCGCCGCTTTTTAGCCAGCACCAGCGGGATATATAGGAACTGATAGGCGTAGCAGATAAAAAACAGTGCGGAGATCAGCGCGTTCACTGTGCGCAGGGCTGTTTCCATACAGAACACTTCCTTTCTTTCTCTGTGTTCTCCATGGTAGAGAAAAAGCCCTTAAGAAACAAGAAACCGGCGGATTAAGGTTTTATTAAGAGCCTGTCCGCCGCCGGACGGGGATTGCTTTTTCCGGGTCTGCTGGTATATAATCAAATAGAAAGAAACCAATGGCCGGCCCGTCAGGGTCGTGGATGCGGGCGCGTCCCGCAGGGGAGGAACTTTATGAAACGAGCTTTGACGATGCTGCTGGCGCTGGTGCTGCTGGGCGCCCTTGCCGCCTGCGGGCAGACGCCCCGCCCGGCGGAGGAGGATCCGCTGACGCTGCTGCGGCAGGAGATCGCGGACAGCGGCAGCCAGCTGGGCGTGGCCTTTCTGGGCGTAATGAAGGATACGGACGGCGATATGGCGGCGTGGCTGGCGGACTGGACGCAGACGTTCCCGTTCCTGACGGCGCTGACGGCGGAGCAGACGGTGTCTCAGCCCGGCAATGAGGTGTACTGCATCGTACCGGCGGACGAAAGCGCCTGCCTGACGGTGCGGGCCTATGACCCGCTGAATGAGACGTCTCCCGTGGGCGAGGTGCTGTACGAGAGCGCGGACGGCACGCCGGTGTGCCTGCGGGGCAACGTCAGCGACATCATGCCCAACATGGAGGTCACGGTGTCCGGCGAAGGCGGCGAGACGGTGTACCAGCCTGCCCTGAGCCTGATGGACGGCGCGGTGAGCATCATCGCCGGCAAGGGCAGCGTGTACGACTTCACCCCCGGCGCGTCCCACGATGCCCCGCAGATCAGAGAGCTGTACAGCGAGGACTTCAGCTATACCGACGGCGTGGGCAATACCGGCCGCTACACCTACCGGGTGCCCCAGCTGCTGGCGGACACGGAGGGCGCGGCGGACATCAACCGCGCCATCGACGAGAAATACACCCCCATCATCCGGGATATACAGGAGTGCATGTCCGGCGGCTTCAGTATGACCTGCCTGTACATCGCGTGGGAGACGTACCAGTACGGCGACATTTTGTCGCTGGTGATCTCCTGCGGCTGGGGCTACGACATGAACGACTATGACGTGTACCTGTACGATACAGCCAGCGGCCAGCGCCTCACCACGGCGGATCTGCTGACGGCCCTGCACGTGGACGAGACGGCGTTTCTGGACGCGGTGCGCCGGACGGCGGCGGAGCGGTTCGACACCGGCTATGAGCAGCTGGGCGACGATTTTGCCGATGTACTGGCGGAGCGCCGGGCGTGGACGCTGTCCGACGAGAACATTAACATGGACGTGCCTGCCTACGTTGACAGGGCGGGACGGCTCCATGCGGTGCTGTACATCGGCTCCATTGCCGGTGCGGGGGCCTATCCGCATGTGTTGACGCTGGACGACATCGGCTGACGGCGGGCCATACGAGGGGAGGACGCAGCGTGCCCAGACAGAAACGGCTGAACACCATCTACATATCCGAGCGGCTGCAGGAGAAGCTGCGGCCTATCGCCCACAGCCGGCTGACCACTGTGGTGGCCCCCATGGGCTACGGCAAGACCACGGCGGTGAACTGGTATCTGGCCCAGCGCACCGAGACGGAGGACGCGGCGGTGATCCGCATCAGCGTCTACTCCGACAATCTGGCCATTTTCTGGCGCAGCGTGCAGGAGGCCTTCGACCACGCGGGGTTCCCGGCCCTGCGGGACTACGACCGCCCGGCGGACGACGCCGGAGCCAGCCTGCTGGCGGACGGCCTGTGCCGTGCGCTGGCCGGGGCGCGGCCCTGCTACATCTTCATCGATGACTTTCACCTGCTCAGTGACCGGCGGGTGGCGGGCTTCCGCGGGCAGCTGGACAATGTGGCACTGGACGGCGGTGCACTGGTGCTGGACAGCGTGGCGGGCCGCGACCGCTTTCTGCCGTCGGAGGAGATTCTCCGGCTGGGCGGACGGGTTTGCCGCATCGGCAGGGAGGAGCTGTGCCTGAACTACACGGAGCTGTCGGTCTACGCCCACCGCTGCGGCGCGGAGCTGACGGATCAGCAGGTGGAGCACCTGCTGCACACCAGCGAGGGCTGGTTCGCCGCCGTGTATCTGGGGCTGCAGTCCCTGACGGAGGGCGGCGCCCTGCCGGACGGCAGCCCGGACATCTACACCATGTTCTCCGCCGCCATGATCGAGCCGCTGCCGCCCGGCCGCCGGGAGTTTCTGGCGGTGATGGGCCTTGCGGACGAATTCACCGTGGAGATGGCCTGCGCCGTCACGGGAGACGGGGACGCGGCGCGCCAGCTGGCGGCGCTGACGGAGCAAAACGCTTTCGTGACGCGCCTGCCGGACGGCGAGACGTACCGCTTCCACCACATGATGAAGGAGTGCGCCCGCCGCACGTTCCGCACCCTGCCGCCGGAGACGCAGACGGCCTGCCTGCGCCGCTACGGACGGTGGTACGAGTCCCATGAGCGGTATCTCCACGCACTTTCGGCGTATCAGGACGCGGCGGACTACGACGGTATGCTGCGGGCGGTGGAGCGCGACGCCGGTATCCTGCTGGCCTCGCTGGAGCCGGAGCGTGTGCTGGCCAGCCTTGACCGCTGCCCGGAGCAGGCGCTGAAGGCCCACCCGCTGGCGCTGCTGGTGCTGATGCGCAGCATGTTCAACTGGCGGCGCATCCCCCGGATGATGGCGCTGAAGGCGCTGCTGCTGGCATCCATTCAGGAGCATTCGGACATGCCGGAGGCGGAGAAGGGCGACCTGCTGGGCGAGTGCGACCTCATTATGAGCTTCCTGTGCTACAACGACATCACGGAGATGAGCCGCCTGCACCGCAGCGCCAGTGCCCGGATGTCCCGCCCGGCGGTGAGCATCCGCCGCCACGGAGGCTGGACGTTCGGCTCTCCGTCGGTGCTGATGATGTTCCACCGCCAGCCGGGGCAGCTGGACAAGGAGCTGACGGAGATGGACGAGTGCATGCCCCATTACTATAAGATCACCGATGGTCACGGGCAGGGCGCGGAGCGCATCATGCGGGCCGAGGCGGCATTCCTGCAGGGGCGGTTCGTGGATGCCCAGATCGAACTGGAGCGCGCCTACGCCCAAATCAGCGGCAACGGGCAGGAGAACATGGCCCTGTGCTGCGATTTTCTGGCGTGGCGGCTGTCGCTGTGTACCGGCGACGCGCCCCGCTGCACCATGGCCCGGCGGCGTCAGGAGCTGCTGCGGCAGCACAATGTCTCGTGGCTGAACATTCTGGACGCCACCGCCGCCTACTACGGCGCGTTGACCGGCGGGACGGAGGAGATACCACCGGTATTCCGGGAGCACCGTCTGTCGTCCCTGAGTCTGCTGGCGCCGGGACGGCCCATGCTGGAGATGATCGAAAATCAGGTCTGGCTGGCGCAGGGGGCCTACGCGAAGGTCATTGGCCGCAGCGCCGCGCTGCTGGAGACATGCGCCGGCCTGCACTATGCGCTGGTGGCGCTGCACGTCCGCATCCAGACGGCGGCGGCCTACGCCCG
>ERZ791919.2271-NODE-2271-length-14072-cov-4.373118_pt1 | contig 14072 bp, 9 predicted proteins | sample MGYA00510137_ERZ791919 | MGnify/ENA primary metagenome ERZ791919 (study PRJEB30046, sample SAMN00792059) | human gut metagenome | study: EMG produced TPA metagenomics assembly of the A metagenome-wide association study of gut microbiota in type 2...
AATTAACTATTAATTTGGCTTATAACAAGTTGTTTTTAGATTTATATAAACTTTATGATAATAAAAGATTAGATAAATTTAATGAAATGATTAATAGAAAAAGAAAGATGTCTATAAATAAATTTTCTTCAAAATTTAAAAATGAAATGATGGATTCTATTAAAATTTGGTTAATGACTCCAGAAGTTGTTTCTGATATTTTGCCATTTGAAAAAGATTTATTTGATTTAATAATTTTTGATGAAGCATCCCAATTATATGTTGAAAAAGCTATACCAGCAATATATCGTTCTAAAAAAATAGTTATTGCAGGAGATCAAAAACAATTAAAACCATCTAGCTTAGGAACAGGAAGAATTCTAGATGAAATTGATGAAGAGGAAGAAAATGATGGATTTTTAGAATATGAAAGTTTACTTGATGCATCGTATTATAAATTTAGAAATACTTTACTAAATTATCATTATCGTTCAAACTATGCTGAGTTAATAAATTTTTCAAATTATGCATTTTACAACGGAAGACTTTTAGTAGCTACAAAAATGGCAGATTCAAATTACAAACCTATTGAAAGAATTAAGGTTGAAGAAGGTCGTTGGATTGATAAACAAAATTTAGCAGAGGCTAAAAAGACTGTTGAATTAGTTAAAAAAATATTAAAAGAAAGAAAAAATAATGAAACAATTGGAGTTATAACTTTTAATTCTTCACAAATGGAATTAATAGATGATTTAATTGATAAAGAAAAAAATTTGGATTCAGAATTTGCAACATTAATGACTGAGGAAGAAAATAGATTTATTAATGGTGAAAATATTAGCTTTTTTGTAAAAAATATTGAAAGAGTACAAGGTGATGAAAGAGATATAATTATATTTTCAATTGGATATGGTAAAAATGAAGAAGGTAGATTATCTACACAGTTTGGATGGTTAAATAATGATGGCGGGGAAAACAGATTGAATGTTGCTATTTCAAGAGCAAAAAAGAAAATATATGTTATTACATCTTTTGAACCAGATGAATTATATGTTGATGATTCGAAAAACAAAGGTCCAAAACTATTTAAGAAATATTTGAGGTATGTTAAAGCGATTGATGAAAATGATGATGAACTTGCAAAAAGCATTTTGAATTCATTGCTGGATATATCTAAAACTAGTAGTCAATTATCCTTTGATAGTTCTTTTGAAGAAGAAGTATATCAAAAACTAATCGAAGAAGGATATAACGTTGAAACACAATATGGTGTTGGTGGTTATAAAATAGATTTAGTCATTAAAGATGACAAAGAAAATAATTTATTAGGTATTGAGTGCGATGGTAGAATGTATCATAGTTCAAAAAATGCTAGAGAGCGTGATTATCACAGACAAAAATATTTAGAATCTCGAGGATGGAAAATTTATCGTATCTGGAGTACCAACTGGTGGAAAAATCAAGGTTTAGAAATTGAAAAAATAAAAAATATGCTAAATCAAACTAATTAAATTTATTAATTAACAAGTATGGAAGTAACAATAATAAGAGGATGTGTAGGTAAAGAACATATACATTTATTGGCGTCCTGTCCACCAAGTGTTTCAGTGTCAAAACTTGTACAGTAATTAAAGGAGTAAAACAGCAATGGTATTAATGTAAGAATATGGAGAATTAAAGAAAAGGTATTGGAGACAACAATTATGGAGTACCAGGTATTTTTGCAGAAGCGTAGGCAATTTAACGGAGAATATAATAAAAGAATACATAGAAAATCAAACAGATGAGTATGAAGAAAATTTTAAAATTGTCAATTAGCGAAGAATTTATTCTTCCATTACGTACTTCCAGTATTTAAAAAAATCCTGAACTTTAGTACAGGGCTGTTGACAATGTAAAATGCTATAATTTCTAGCATAATGTAATTTTCTAAAAATTCTTCATAATTATCATTAAATGGAACAAGAATCTTTTTAAAATTTTCATCGCTAATATCATCATTAAGTTTTTCTAAACATATTTACCTCCAAACTGTTGTATTAATCACACTATGTTAAAAATAATGCAAGTAAAATTTAATAAGTATATACATTTAATAAAAATATCTAGAAAATTTGTCGTATTTTGCTGTTTTTTTACAAAAAAGATGTTATAATTTTATTAAAAGATCGGAGGTGCACAGTGGGTAAATATAAGATGGCTAGTCTTTTTGCAGGAATTGGTGGTATAGACTATGGCTTTAAATTTGCTGGTATTCAACCTGTATGGGCTAATGAAATTGATAAATATTGTGCAGTAACCTTTACTGCCAATCATAAGGATATTAAATTAATAGTTGATGATATTTGTAATATTAAAGGCAAGAATATACCTAAAGTAGATATACTAGCTGGTGGTTTCCCATGTCAGCCATTCTCAATAGCAGGATATCGTAAAGGATTTGAAGATGATCGTGGAAATATGTTCTTCCAAATAATGAGATTAGTTGATGAAATGGCAGATAATAAAAATAAGCCAAGAGTTATATTTTTGGAAAATGTCAAGAATTTAAAAACACATGATAAATGCCATACTTTTGATGTTATAAAGGAGAAATTAGAAGAACATGGATATTATGTAAAAGAAAAAGTATTAAATACTTGTGAATATGGTAATTTACCACAGAACCGCGAAAGAATATTTATTGTTGGATTTCTTAATAAGAAAGATTATGAAAACTTTAAATGGCCAAATAAAATTACATTAACTAAAACTATTGATAAAGTAGTCGACTGGGATGCAGAAGTAGATAAAAAATACTTATATGGATCTGAAAAGAAATGCTATAAATTGTTAAAAGAAAATATTACAGAAAAAAATACAATTTATCAATATAGAAGAGTTTATGTAAGAACTAATAAAGGTGGAGTTTGCCCAACGTTAACTGCCAATATGGGTATGGGAGGGCATAATGTTCCATTAATAATTAATAATCAAAATAAAATTAGAAAACTATTACCTATAGAATGTTTAAAATTGCAAGGATTTCCTGATGATTTTATTATTCCAAGTGAATTATGTGATTCTAGAGTATATAAACAAGCTGGTAATGCCGTTTCCGTTAATGTAGTAAAAAGGGTTGCTTCTAATATAAAACAAGCTATGGAGAAAACTGATAATGAAAATAATTAATTATGATATTGATAAGTTTAATGATTATAAAAACAATTTACAATTAATAGGCTCACTATCATTATTATTTAGTGAGAGTGATGATCCGTGGTTAGATTATAGAGTTCCTGAAAATTTATATTGTGAATGTTTTGGAGCAGATAACTTGGCTAGATCGTGTGTTACAGCTGATGCTAAACTTGGTAATATAGGAATAGGTATAAAGACTTTCACAGAGGGAAATAAACGAACATGGCAAAAAATAGCAGAGTTTAATAAAACAAGAAAAACATATGCCGATTTAGATGGCATTGATAAAATAAAAAAGATTTCCGAATTAAGAAATGAAAGAATAGATTCTACGATATCTACTTATGGTTTGAAAAAAATGATTTATCACTGTGTTATTAGAAATAAAACAGGATTTCACTTTTATGAAGAACCGATGGATAAAATAGATATAGATAATATTCGTGTTACAAGCATAAGTGAATCATCAATTATATTTACTGATGGATTGCACGAATACAATTTTAATATATCAAAAAGTGTACTTCAAAAGAGATTTAATACTGATGAATATTTTGATAGTATTGCAGTTCAAGTTGCTACCAATCCATTTGATGTATTAAGAAAAGGAATTGGATCAATAGTAACAATAACTGAAAATGAAATAGCAATTATTCCATTGTATTCAGTTAAAGGTGGAATCAAAATGGTTTTCCCAAAGAGTGGATTAAATCAATGGAATGCTGGCGGTAGACCTAGAAGCATTGATGAAGTATATATACCATTTAATAAAGAAATAAGAGATAAATATGCTGACTTCTTTCCTGATAGAAATACACCTTTTGATGTTACATTACCTAACGGAAAAACAATGTCTATGAAATTATGTCAGGATGAGGGTAAAGCACTTATGTCAAATCCTAATAGTAAATTAGGAGAATGGCTATTAAGAGAAGTATTAAGATTACAAGAAAATGAATTACTAACATATGAGAAGTTAGAAGAAATTGGTATTGAAAGCGTTGTGTTTGAAAAGAATCAAGCAGGAGAATACAAATTAGACTTTATGAAAATACCAGAAGAATTGGAGTAAAAAGAGCTTACAGAATAATCTGTGAGCTTTTAATTTGAATCTAAAAAGAAATTTTTATTTGCTACAATTATAACTTCGTTATTTTTATTAAGTGATATAGTACCTTTAACAGCAATTTGAATATTGTTATTTATATATTCTAAGAATCTCTTTTTTAGAATTTTGCTAATATTGACATTTAGTGCATAAATACAATTATTTATACTTATTTCAAGTAATAATAATCAATATTATCAAATCCTTTATATATGCCTGATAAGATAACTGTATTGATCAAAAAGCATCACACCATTTAAGCTGCCATATTAATCACTTATTATGCGAAAAATACCAAGTTTTTATGGAAAAATAAGGCCTATAATGCTATAATTAATGTGTGCTAAAAATATAACGATACATGTTAGTTTTTAGACACAAAAAATGTCATTCTTTTGAACAATAAAGAAAGGCTAAACAAGTGCCATACCATACGCACAACAGAACACTTAGTATATAATTATTATATACAATCATGTAAGAATTATCAAGGGTTCTTTATTGTAGGAACCTTTCTTATTGTCAAATAGAAATGACAGAGGAAAGGAGTGGTAAGAATGGCTAATAAAATTCGTACTTCTAAAGGCGTAGCTAAAAGAGATAGTAGTCAACTTAGAAGTAAAGCTACAACAAAAGCAACTAAAAGTGTAGCTGGAAGTGCTCTTTCTAATAAAAGAAAGTAGTAAAAATGTCCTGGAGTTAATCTGGGGTTTTCCATTTGTAGGTACCGTTTAGGTACCTACAGACTAATAAATACCATTTTATTATGGTAATTACAAAAATATAATAGCTATAAAGGAACGGTTTTAAAAGGGATTAACACATACAAAGAGCCACCAGAAGAGGACATCTAATGTTCTTTTTTAATGCCTATATTATAATGCTTTGCAAGATATATATATTACTAATATAATTTTATGTTAAAAAAAATATTTTAAAAACTAACAATTTTATAAATACATGATATAATGATTATGGAAGTGATAATATGTTTAGTGCTGAAGCAAAAGCTCTTACTTTTTTAAGTGAAGCAGGTTTAGTAAAGATACCTTTTTTTCAAAGAAGATATGTTTGGAAAGAGGAAAACTGGAGTGAATTATATGATAATTTCTTTGATTCGGATATTCCTGGCTTTTTAGGTTCAATTATTTTAAAGGGTAAAAGAAAAATTAAAGTAACTGACCCATCTGAATGTTCTGTTATTGATGGGCAACAAAGATTAACAACTTTATCTATTTTTGTTATGGCCTTATATGATTCTTTAAATGAAAATGATAAAAAATATTATTATACTGATTTAATAAATGTTATTTTTAGAAAAGATGTTGGAATTGATGAAAATGGTAATCCAATATATGTTCCAAGATTAGTTCATTCTCATTTAGATAAGGATGAATTTGATTATGTAATGGATTTAAAAAGAATAGATAAAATTAAGGAAAATTCAAACAGTTTAATTAACAATTGTTATAAGTATTTTTATTATAAGTTTATAAATGAAGATTATGAAAATAGAAAAAGACTATTAAATGCTTTAATAACAACACCAATAGAAATACTTGTTGTTATTAGTATCAGTGATGATGCTGATGAACAAAAAGTGTTTGATACACTAAATAGTGCTGGAGTTAGATTAACAATGGCAGATACAATCAAAAATAATTTATTTAATAAAGTTAGTCTAATTATTGATGGTGTTGAAAAAAATGATTTTTCTAATAAGGTAATAAGTATATATGATAATACTTGGAAAAGACATTTCTGTGAAACTGATGAATTGGATTTGGAATGGAATAAGGAATTTGTAACAGGTCGAATTAAAAGAACAAATATAGATATGTTTTTACATTGCTTTGCAACAATTAAAGGGTTATATAATCCAGTTCAAACATTAGCTGATTTACCTAATGTATATAAGGTTGCAATTAATAAGATGACAACAGAGGAAGAAATAGAAGAGTTTTTAAATGAAATGTGTTCTTATGCAGATTTATATAAAGAAAATTTTATGAATAGAAATAGTGAATTTAAATATTATTATTCAAAAGAAAATGTTTTACCTAGATTATTGTTATTTGAAGATACTCTAGGCACAAAGACATTTAATCCTTATATACTTTATTTACTTAATAAGTATGCTAATGATTCAGAAAAACTAAATGAAGAATTACACAAAATTGAAAAAATACTTGTTTTAACATATTTAAATAAGAATACATCTAGAAGCAAAAATTATAATAAATTATGTGTTGATTTTATTAATAAGCAAAATAGAATTGATGAAGAAATTAATAGTTTGGAAGATCTGGATACTGGTTTAATTGGATTGCAAAGAATAAACAATAATGAAGCAAAAGCATTATTATTCTTAATTGAATTATATAGAAGAAGAGATCCTAAAAATGATATTCATGAACTAGAGTTTAAGGATACTTATCAATTAGAACATATTATGCCCCAAAAATGGCAAGCACATTGGAACACATTACCCTCAAAAGATGATAATGGAAAGCAACTAGAAACGATTGATGAGCAAATTAAATATAGAGATCAAAAGATTAAATCACTTGGAAATATGACTATTTTAAAAGATAAATTAAATAATTCAATATCAAATGCTAGTTTTGATGTAAAAATAAATGGCGATGGAAAAAATGATGGTATAAGGTCATTTGCAGATTTTAAAATTACATCTGAAGACGTTATTAATTATTTTGATAATGGTGGCGATTGGAATGAAATGAGAATTTCATTAAGAACTAGTGAGTTATTTGAAGAACTAAAAGAGGCTTTATTATATTAAAAGATTTTCTTTTCAGTTAAAGATAGATATAAGTCTATCTTTTTAATATATTAGAAAAATGTAAAATGCTTTATTAATGGTAAAATCTATAAAAGATGATATATTTTTGCTATAATATTGGTATGAAAGAAATAATATTAAAATTATACAAAATGTTTAATGAAATATTTGATAAACAAATTAAAGATTATTTAGACACTGCTGAAAATAACAAAAAAGTTCCCAAAGAAAGCTATATTTTTTTAGAATCAGCTAAAAAGTCAATTAATAATTGTTTGTCATTAATTGAGAACGATGAATATATTGATGCATTATGTTTGCTGAGAAGTTCGTTTGAAGCTATCATGTTTTCAGTTGCAATTATTATGGATGAAAAAACTTATGACATGTATAAACATTACAATAGCGATAATTATGTTAATGCATTAAAATTGAAATATAAAGAAATGCAGAAAAAAAACCCAAAACTTCAGATACCGGATTTAGAAAAAGAAAAGAAGAACTTCTTAAAACCATATAATATAAGAAAAACTGTTGCTAATAATTATAAAGTATTATTTGAAAATTTATTTATAGGATGCCAAAATGAAAAAGAAGTATTACTTGAACTAAATGATTTTTATAGATACTTATGTGATTTTACTCATCCATCTATTGTTAAAACATATGTATTTAAAATTCAAAATGATATAAATAATTTAAATAGTATTAGGACAATATTTAGATTAAATATCCATTTTTGTAGAATGTTGCTATTATTAACATTAAACTATATTTCTGGTCGAGATATTACAGAGGATGAATATGATTTATATGCAATTATATGTTTACTAGATATTAGTTTAGTTGATAATTACGACAGTGTAAACTCATTACTAAAAAAATATAAGGACTATCTATATTTAAGCACCACACGAAAATATCTTAATAGAAATAATAATAAAAAGTTAATTAATGAGTTAAAATCTGAAATTAAGAAGGTAGATAATGTAGATAAATTTAATGAAAATTTAAGGGAATATATTGATAGTATTATCTTGAAATTTGATTCATTAGATATATATAACAAATATTTTGAAAAACAATCTTAGAAAATGATTTTTTTGTTATACAAATATAAATAAATTATTGTTTTTAATAAAATAAATCAAAAAATTGATTTAAAATATAAAAAACGTATTTTAGATAAAATGTTACAACTAAAATTACAGATTGTTTATCTTGAAATTACAAAACTCACTATAAAAAATAATTGATTTTTGTTATAATACTATTATAGTAGGTGGCAGTGTGAAAGAGGAGTTTATAAAAAAATATAATAATCATGAATATATTTCAAATGATTTATATTTAAATGTATTAGCAAATTATAGTGGTGCTGTGCCCTCTAACTTTAATATTGATACTTATAATGACATTGTATTAGAAAAATTATATTTATTAAATAAAGATTACTTTGATAATTTCTATAAAGATATTGATCCTAATATAAAACTTGATAAAGAGCAGTGTAAAGCCATATTAAGTGATGAAAAATATAGTCTTATTATTGCTGGAGCAGGTACAGGTAAAACTACCACTATGGCATCAAAAGTAAAATATTTAGTGGAAAAGAAAAATATCTTACCAGAAAAAATATTAGTACTAAGTTATACAAGAAAAGCTACTGAAGAACTAGATAAAAGAATTTGCTTAGATTTTAATATCCCAGCACACGTTACAACATTTCATTCACTTGGTTATGAATACATTAGAGAAATATTTAATAATCGAAAATGCGTTATACTTGATAGAAATAAAAAAAGAGAAATCTTTTTAGAGTACTTTAAAAACTTATATTTAGATAAAAATAAAATTACTGAAATAATTAATAATTTTGATACTGTTAAACAAATGAAAAACTTTGTATTTAGCAAATTCTTTATTGATAACTATCAAAAATTTAATACTTATGATGAGCTTATAGAATACTATGTAAGTGTTAAACTTAATGAAGCCAAAACTGTAGGAACTATAAATTTAATTAAATCTTGGATTGAAAGGCAACTTCAGAAAGATGAAAATATTATATCTATAAATGGAGACTATGTTAAATCAGCTGGTGAAGCAGTAATAGCAAACTTTCTTTATAAAAGAGGTCTTTCATATTCTTATGAAGAAGCTTATCCAGAACTAATGGAAAATAATATAATATATAAACCTGATTTTACAATTGATTATGCTGGTGAAAAAATATATATTGAATACTTTGGCTTAGAGGATGAAAACTATAATAAAATAAAATTAGAAAAAGAAAAATACCATAAAGAGCATAATAATATATTTATTGAAATTGAAAGAACATCACTTTCAAATATTGTTAGAATTTTAGATAACAAATTAAGAGAGTTAAATGTTGAATATAATGAAAGAACTAATGAAGAAATATATGAACATATTCTTCGTTTAAATCCACTTTCGCAAGTATATCCATTTGAATATTTTATGTGCTCAAGTATTAAATATTTAAAATCATCTGCTTATAGAGAGGATAAAATGGTTATAAAAAAATATATTATGACTTTAAAAGGTGAAGAAAAAGAAAATGTTATGATTGAGGCAAAATACTTCTTAGACTTTTATAATTATTATTCAAATAAACTTTATGGTGGAGAATATTATTACTTTGATTTTGATGATTTATTATACTATGCAGTTAAGTATATTGAAAAATTAACAAGTGAAACTCATTTATTATTTGATTATATAATTATTGATGAATATCAAGATATATCTAATATTAAGTATGAACTTACTATGAAGACCGCTAAAAGAAATGATGCTAAAGTATTCGCTGTTGGAGATGATTGGCAAAGTATTTACTCCTTTAGTGGCTCAAGAATAGAGTATATTTATAATTTTACTAACTATTTTAAGGGAGCAAAACTATTTAAAATTAATAAGACGTATAGAAATAGTCAAGAACTTATCAACTTATCTGGACAGTTTATTATGAAAAATAATAGTCAAATAAAAAAAGACTTAGTATCTGATAAACATATAGATAAACCAATTATTATTAAGACTTTTGATGGAACTAAATCTGATAAAGAGGAAATTAATTTACTTAAAAATACTATTTTAGAAATATATGGTGATAATCCAGATCATAAAATTTTAATATTAGGTAGAACAAATAGGATTATAGATAATTTATATGATGATGAAAGTTTCTTTGATGGAATAGAATCTAGTTTAGTATTTAAAAATTATGAAGATATAGATATTGAAGCAATGACTATGCATAAATCTAAAGGTCTTACTTTTGATGATGTAATTATTATTGGCTTAAATACTTCATTTCCATCTGTTAAAACAGGTATGACTTGGATAGAAAAATTGTATCGAAATGAAGTTATTGATGAAGGCATTCCTTTTGCTGAGGAAAGAAGATTATTTTATGTTGCTCTTACAAGAACTAAAAATCATGTTTATTTACTATGCGATAAAAATTTAAAAAAAGATAGTGAGTTTATATCAGAAATATATGGTATAATGAAAAGTAATATGGTTGGTAATTAAAACGTTATTTTAAAAGTGCTTTACACTAATTTGACACATCTTTTTAAAAATGATATAATTATCGTACTTAAGGGGAGTTTTGTGATATGAAAATAACTAATAAAGATAATTTTTTGAATTATTTAAATAGTCTTAAATTTTTAGGCGTTGGTTCACAAGGAGCTTGTTATTATGATCCTAAAACTAATCAGGTTTTAAAAGTATTCCACATATTTTTTGATAATGATTATGATTATGGTATATTCGAAGATTTAACCCAGTTTAGTAATATAACAAATTCAACTTTTATATGGCCGATAGAAACTATAGAATATAATAGTTTTATTATAGGTTATACTATGAAGTTCGTTAAGTCAAAAAGTTTATATGAAATAAATCCATTATATGTAAATTTAAACTCATTTGCAAAGGCTATAAATAAAAGTTATAAAGATATTGAATTATTAACAAATAATGATATAAAGATTTATGATATTATGTATAATATTTTATATTCAAAAGATAAGATTAATGTAATAGATACAATGGAATATTCAAAAAGAAATGTAACATTAAAAGAAAACTCTGAAGGATTTAATTTAGAGTTAAAATACTTTTTAGTGGATAATCTATTTAATAACTTTGTAAATAGTAATTCTTTTTTAAGAGATTTATATGATTCAAAAGATGCAAATGCTTTAGAACTTCTTAATGAATTAAAAAGAAAATTAAGTGAATATGTTGGTTTTGAAATAACTATGTTAAACGAAGTAAGAATGTTAACATCCAAAATAGATAGGCCTAAATATATTAGAGAGATAAGTAAAAGATGATTTTTTTGATCATCTTTTTAAATATTTTATAAAAGTAGAACTTGCGAAGGTAGGTAAGATTGATTTGTTAGTACCTAAATAAACATTTATTTTTGGAATATCTTTGTTAATTTTTAGTTCTTTTAAATTGTTATAATTCTTTTTTGCTAAGTCAATTATTGTAAAACCAATGCCTAGTCCAATATTAGTAAATTCAGTAACTAGTTCTTGACTTACAACTTCCATTTTAGGTATTAAAACTGTATTATTTTTTAAGGCAATACTATTTAATAGTTTTCTACTGTTAGAACTTTCTTTTTGCAATATAAGAGGGTAATTATTTAAATCTTCAAAATTATTTATATCATCTTTGAAATAGCTTGGATTATAAATGAATCCTTGTTTTAGCTCGGTTATTTTTTCTAAATGTAAATTTGTTTCTTTGATATTACTTTCATTAAATATTACAAAATCTAGCTTTCCTAATTTTAAATCGTTAATTAAATTACTTGTTAAATCATTGGTAATGTTTATTGAAATGTTAGGGTAGTCTTGATGAAATCTTTTTATTACATCTAATAAAATTATTTTTGTGAGTGTTGTTGAACAGCCAATTTTAATTTCACCTTTAGATAAATCTTTAAAAGAGGTAAACTCATTTTCAGCATTACTGATAAGTTCTAAAGCTCCTTTAACATATTCATAAAACATTTTTCCTTCATTAGTAAGTTGCATTCCTTTATTACTTCTTAAGAAAAGTGTTCCTCCGAGTTGGTTTTCAAGTTTTTTTATTGATTGTGATATTGCTGGTTGTGATATATGAAGTTCTTCACTTGCTTTAGTCATATGTTTATTTTTAGCAACAACATAAAATACTTTATATAATTCTAGGTCAATATTCATTATAAGTCCTCCTTATATATACTATAACATAAATATATTTTACTTATCAATAAATAAGGAATAAAATATTATTGAAAAGGAGAAATTTTTATGGATATTGAAAAGTTAAAAAAAGAGTTTATTAAACTTAAAAGTGAGGAACTAGAGTATCTTGATAATATAGCAAAACTAGGTTATCAAAAAACTTTTTCCCAAGAGGAGAAACTAAATATTTATCGAAAGTTAAAATTTTATGAAAATGAAAATGCTAGATTTTATAAATTGCTTTCTGATATTTTATATGAAAGTAAAGAAAAAAATATGAACAAAGTATTTATTGAAATTAAATTAAAGGATGACTTTAATAAAGTGAGTGATATATTTAATAGACATAGATATTTAATTTTAAGAAGATATAATATTAATTTAGAAAATAATAGTTACATATTAACAGTTAAGGATATTATTAATGGAAATTATACTAAATATCGTTATTCAGATTTTGATTATTTATTTAATAAGCAAGAACTTTTTGAAAAACCAATTTATATATTTTTGTATTATGATGATCACTCTGACGAATGTTTATTACCTAGTGATTGGAATTTATTTGATTATTCAACAGGGATTTATATAGACTTTGTTTATGGAGATAAAAAAGAAATTTCTATAAAGAAAATGGAAAATTTTGAAAAAGGCAAAATTATTATGAGGGTTACTTCATGCGTTGATGAACTTGAAGTAAGAACTATTTTTAGGGAAGAATTATTAAATGAAAATAATAAAACTTTAGAGGACTGTGCTAATAGTACAATGATTAGAGTAAATGAGTTAAATTATTTAAGAAGTTCAGAGTACAAAGAAAAAATGTTGTTAGAAAAAATAACTAATATTTATGAAAAGGTTAAAGGAAAACTTACTAAAGAGGAAATATTATATAGTGGTGATTTTATTAATCTTATAAAAGAGGTTTATAGCCTTCCCAATAATAAAACTATCACAAGAGAAAAAATAGTTAAAAATGGTGGTAAAGATTCTGTTATAATAGTTGCTACAGATAGTAACGGCAATTACATATTGACATTTCAAACTAGAATTAATGATAAAATAATTGCTGAATTTCCTTCGGGTTATATTGAAAATGGAGAAGATGTTATTGAAACTGCCAAAAGAGAGTTAAAAGAGGAAACTGGATATGTTTCAGATAATGTAACACTACTTGATGAATCTTATTATTCTGTAGGTATAGATAACTCGGTTTGCTGTATTGTACGAATGAAAAACTGTGTTAAAGCATTTAATGTAAATCCCAATGAAAACTTGACATATGGAATATTTACTGAAGAAGAACTAAAATATTTACTTAATAATAATATTATGTGTGGTAGTTTAAATAAACTTGCGTATTATAGTTTACAGAATAATGGTTGTAAAAGAACACTTAGAATGTAAAAACATTGTAAAGCTTTGTATAAATAATGTAAAAATATTATTGTAAAAATATTTGAATGTGATATATAATGTTGATGGAACGTGTTAATAAAAAATATAGAATTTTTAAATAGTCCTAAGCGTATTTGTAAATCTGTAAATTGTAGTGAAATTGTCATTAAAAATTATTTGAATTTTATAAAAAAAATAGTATTAACAAAAACTAAAAATGAATTATCTTTATAAGAGTAAACTGGTACTATAATAAGATAATTATAATTTTAAAAATTATTAGAACTTTATTCAATTGTTTTTCAAGATGTAACACTTTTTAATA
>ERZ791919.2274-NODE-2274-length-14047-cov-4.878716_pt1 | contig 14047 bp, 17 predicted proteins | sample MGYA00510137_ERZ791919 | MGnify/ENA primary metagenome ERZ791919 (study PRJEB30046, sample SAMN00792059) | human gut metagenome | study: EMG produced TPA metagenomics assembly of the A metagenome-wide association study of gut microbiota in type 2...
TTTTTTTATGGCATACATTACTACTTTAGTTTTAACAATACAAACAAGAAAATTATAGCCATATTTTTTTGAATGCTTCATTCCCATAATAAAGGCTTTTGTTATAGATTTATCTTTATTTTCAATGTCAATATAATTATTCACACATGCTCACCCTTTACTCTATAAAAATATTATCATAAATTTATTCAAATTACTAGTTTACATTTTTATTGTAAAGAAAAAATTACCTATTATGGTAATTAATCTCTATCACTGCTTGCAATTAATAAAAGTCTTAAAATTTGTAAAGCACTTGTAAGTACACCTGCTACATAAGTAAGTGCAGCACTAACAAGAACTTTTTTAATACCAGATTTTTCTTCAGAATTTGCTAAATGCATTGCATCTATTTCTTTTCCTGCTCTTTTACTTGCATTAAATTCCACAGGTAAAGTTATAATTTGGAAAAATAGCCCAATAGTTGTAAGTCCTATTCCTATATAAACTAAATCAAGCATTTCAAATATAAAACCAATTAATATAATATAATAAGATATTGATGTTGCTACATTAACCACTGGAAAAATTAATGATCTAAATCTTAAAAATAAATATCCTTCTTTATCTTGAATAGCATGTCCACATTCATGAGATACAATAGCCATACTTGATACACTACTTCCCTCATAAACATCTTTTGAAAGTCTAATTACTTTTCTTTTTGGGTCATAATGATCTGTTAAATAACCATTTGTTGCTACTACATAAATATTAGATAGTCCATGCTTATCAAGTATTTTTCTTGCTATCTCTGCTCCAGTCATACCTTTAGAATTTTCTTTTTTTAAATTAATGCTATAATTAACTCTAACAAAAATATCTGCGATTAAAGGTAATATTATTATTAAAATAAATAAAATTAGTTCCATTATTTCACCTCGTAAATTGTTCCTTCCCTAGTATCCTTTAAAATGATACCTTGTTTTAAAAGTTCCTCTCTTATAGAATCTGCTAAAGTAAAGTCTTTATTTTTTTTAGCTTCCGCTCTTTTTTCAATCATTTCTTTTATATATTCTTCCTCAAGACCATGAGTTTTTTCTTTAGTTAAATCAAGTGATAATACTTCATCCCATTTATTAATTAAAGATAACTTTGTAGCACCATTAATATGTTCATCTTTTAATAAATCATAAAGTAGTGTTATAGCATTTGCAGTATTTAAATCATCCTCAAGGCAAGATGTAAATCTTTCATTATAAAATTTATAAGCATCTTCATTAACCGCTCCTTCATTTTTTAATGATAATACTTTGTTTTTTAATTTTAAATAAGCATTTTGAGCACCATCAAGTGAAGCATAAGAAAATGTAAGTTGTCTACGATAATGTGAAAGTAAACACATAAATCTAAATGAAAGTGGATTATAACCTTTTTCTATTAAAGAGCTAACAGTTAAAATATCTCCTTTACTTTTACTCATTTTACCTGATTCATCATTTAAATGTTCATTGTGAAACCAGTAATTACACCATTTATGTCCTAAATAACTTTCAGATTGTGCAATCTCATTAGTATGATGTGGAAAAATATTATCAACTCCACCACCATGTATATCTAAATGCTCTCCAAGATATTTAATTGAGATACCTGAGCATTCAATATGCCATCCTGGATAACCTGTTCCAAATGGTGATTCCCATTTTAATTCTTGACTATCAAATTTTGATTTAGTAAACCATAAAGCAAAGTCTGCTTGATTTTTTTTACTTGCATCATATTCAACACTTTCTCTTGCTCCGACAACCATATCATCCTCTTTATGATTAGTAAGAACATAGTAATCCTTTAATTTTGAAGTATCAAAATAAACATTACCTCCAGCTTTATAAGCATAACCATCTTCTAAAAGTTTAGTTATTATTTTTATATATTCTTCTATATTATCTGTAGCATTACTAACAATTTCAGGTCTTTTACAATTAAGAGCATCAAAATCTTTAAAGAATGCATCTGTATAAAATGAAGCAATATCAAGAACACTTTTATGTTCTTTTTTAGCACTTGCTACCATCTTATCATCACCAGAATCACTATCTGAGGTTAAATGTCCAACATCAGTAATGTTCATACATCTCGTTACATCAAAGCCAATAAATCTAAGAGTTTTATCTAAAATATCGTGACCAATGTAATTACGCATATTTCCTATATGAGCATAATGATAAACTGTTGGTCCACATGTATAAAAACTTACCTTTCCTTCTTCCCAAGGAATAAATACTTCTTCTTTATGACTTAAAGTATTATAAATTTTCATAAACATCACCTTCCATAATCACTATTATACTATATTTTAATTAAAACAAAAAGATTATATTAAAAAAAGTATATCAATCATGATATACCATTTTTACTTTTCAATATTAATAAGTTGCATTTTATCATTGAAAATATAATATATAGTTTCATTTTCATCATAATTTGTTTTTATTTTATCAATGCCAATGTACTTGTACTCATGATTGTATTTTATAAATACAATATTATGTGTAATTACTTCACCACTAACGCACACATAAGGTGAATCTGTAATATAATCATTAGTTAAATTACTTTTTTTAAACATATTAATATTAATAAATGGATAAACACTAATAATTTTATCAATACTAGTCTTTGTAATTAACCTGCATGTTGGCGATCCTACTCCACATTCATCGCTACTATATATTTCTTCGGGTGGCATTATAAGCATATTATTTCTTTTACTATACCTTGAAATTACATCCATAAAAGAACCATTATTGAAAAAATAATTTTGTAAAGAATTATTTAATGTACATCCATAATGTTCTTGAACTTCATCTTCTTTATCAAGTCCAATATTAGAAAGTAATGATGTTACAATGCTGTTATCAGTAATAATATCACTTTCAGAGTAATTATATTTTAATTTTACACTTTCATTTTCAGTTACATTTTCAGTTGCATTTTCATTTACATTATTCACAGTATCATTTTTATTAATTAATGATTTTCCGATTATTATGCCAATAGGTATACATAATATAATACATACAATTGCCACTATAAATAATTTTTCATTTTTATTTTTCATATACCCTTCTACCCTTTCTATAATAATTATATCATTTTAAAAAAAATATGTAAATCATAATTTAAATTAAAAAAGAAGGATTTACCTTCTTAAATTTTCAAGTGTTTTTTCTTTACCAAGTAAATATATACAAGCATCAAGTTCTGGACCATGCATAAATCCACTTGCCTTAATTCTAAGTGGCATATAAAGTAGTTTACCTTTAACATTTAAACTTGTTTTTACATTATCAATTGCAATATTAATATTATCTGTAGTAAAATCTTCAATTGCTTCGATTTCACGAGCAAATGTGTCAATTACCACTGGGATAATATCATCACTTGCAAGAAATGCTTTACATTCATCATCAAGTTCATACCCTTCGAAAAAGAAATTCTTAACAACATCATTAATCATTTCACCACAGTTAATATGAGTTTTATATGTTAAAAGTAGCATTCTTACCCAATCTTCACTCTTACCTGATATATCATATTTTAAAAATGGTTTTATCCACTCTAAATATCTTTCATCATCCATTTCTTTAATGTAATGAGCATTGAACCATTCAAGTTTTTTAATATCATAACATCCTGGTGCGGAAGAAATTCTATGAATATCAAATTCTTTTTCAAGTTCAGATAAAGTAAAGAACTCTTTATTTTCTTTTGGAGACCATCCAATTAATGCAATATAATTTATAATTGCCTCAGGAAGGAAACCTCTATTAATTAAATCCATTAAATTATCGTCTTTATTTCTTTTACTAATTTTAGTACCATCTGCCTTTATTACAAGTGGTTGATGAATATATACAGGACTTTCCCAACCTAATGCTTTATATAAAAGTAAATATTTAGGTGTTGATGATAAATATTCATTACCTCTGTTAACATGACTAATTTTCATTAAATGATCATCAATTACATTTGCAAAATTATATGTTGGAAATCCATCTGATTTAATTAATATTTGATCCTCTAAAGCACTATTTTCAACTTTAATTTCACCATAAACAGTATCAATATATGATGTTACTCCCTCTTTAGGCATTTTTTGACGAATAACATATTTTTCACCATTTAAGACTCTTTTTCTTGCTTCCTCTAAAGGAATATGTGAGCAGTGTCCATCATATGTAAATGGAACTTTTCTTGCTGAGGCAATTTCTCTTAACTTTTCAAGTCTTTCTTCATCGCAAAAACAATAATATGCATCGCCTTTTTCCACTAACTCTTCGGCATATTTTTTATAAATATCTAGTCTTTCACTTTGATAGTATGGTCCAAAATCACCACCTACACCAGCTCCTTCATCTGGATGAAGTCCAAGCATATTAAGTGTATTTAAAATAAATTCAACTGCACCCTCAACTTTTCTTTCTTGATCTGTATCCTCAATTCTTAATATAAACTTTCCGCCCATACTCTTTGCTGTTAAATATGTAAATAAGGCACTTCTTAAATTACCTATATGCATATAACCAGTTGGAGATGGAGCAAATCTTGTTCTAACTTCCATTTTAAAAACCTCCTAATTTCTAATTTTTTCAATATCTGAAACAGCAATACAACCATCACTTGCAGCGGTAACTAATTGATATACACCTTTTTTAGCACAATCACCAATTGCATAAAGCCCATCAATTTCTGTTTCAAAATTTTCACTTACTATAATATCACCATTTATATTAGTTATGTCAAGTTTTTTAAACATTTCTGTATCAGGTTTATAACCAATATAGATAAATACCCCTTTTATATTTATAGTTTTTTCATTATCAAGTGTTACACTTTCAATCTTACCTTCAACTTCATTTATCTTTTTAATATTTACGCCATCAACAATTTCAATATTTTGAGTATTTCTTACTCTTTCTACTAAAGCATCATCACCTTTAAAGTTTACTCCCCTATGAAGAAGATAAACTTTATTAACAATATTTGCTAAATATAAACTTTCCTGAAGTGCAGAATTACCTGAACCTACTACTGCAACATCTTCGCCTTTATAAAAATTTCCATCACAGCTAGCACAAGTACTTAAACCTCTTCCTAAATAATCTTTTTCATTATCAAGTCCTAAATATTTAGGTGTTCTTCCGGTAGCAACAATAACATTTTTAGCTTCATAAGTACCATTTTTAGTAATAACTTTTTTATATTCTTCAGTAATTTCTACATCAATAACCTCTTCGAATTTAAATGGTACGCCAACCTTTTTAACTTGATTAAATAAATTAAGTGCAAGGTCTGGTCCACTTATTTCAGAAAAACCTGGATAATTTTGAATCTTATCAATTTTCTGAAGCATTCCTCCAGGGGCACTTTTTTCAAACATTAATACATTTAATCCAGCTCTTTTGCCATAAATTCCTGCAGTTATTCCCCCAATACCCATTCCTATAATTATAACATCATACATAGACATCCTCCTTTTTAAAATCTCATTTCATTTTTATATACATTATTATATAAATCTTCAAACTTACTTTTTCTTGATATAAGCATTATATTACCAAGTCCTATTAAAAACAATATAATTGAAATAATTTGAGCCACTTTAAATCCTCCGAGCATAAGTGAATCTGTTCTCATACTTTCAATTAAAAATCTTACTACTGAATAATACATTAAATAAAATGAAGTAATTGTTCCAACTTTAGTATATTTACCCCTACGAATAAATAAAACAATGATAAACCCAATTAAACAAAGAAGTGATTCATATAAAAATGTTGGTTCATAATATATTCCATTTATATTCATACCATTTATAATAAACTGTGGTAAATGAAGAGATTTTAAATGTTCCAAACTAGTCGCTGCACCATGTGCCTCTTGATTAAAGAAATTTCCCCATCTGCCTATGCCTTGAGCAAATAAAAGTGATGGCACGCATATATCTGTTATTCTAATAAAACGCATCTTATATTTTTTAGAGTATAGTGCAATTACAATTAAACCTGCAATTATACCACCATGAATAGCAAGTCCACCTTCCCATATTTTAAATATTGAAAGTAAATCATTTTGATAAAGATTAAAATTAAATATTACATAATAAAGCCTTGCACCAATTATACCTATTATAATAGCCCAAAAAGCCATATTAAATAAAAAGTCTTTACTTATATTAAATTTTTTACCCTCTTTTTCAATCAAAAGAATACCCACAATTACACCAATAAGTATAAATAGTGAATACCATCTAACACCAAAATTTCCAATTTTAAAAACATATGCATTCATGTAATTAATTATAGCAAATAAAAAGAAAAATATAAATATTTTTTTCATATTTTTACCAGTTGATTTTTACAAAATTTTAGATATAATAGTGTTATAAACATTTGTTTGTAAGGAGGTATTATGGAAAACAATCATATTATTTGTATAGATTTAAAAAGCTTTTTTGCATCTTGTGAATGTATTAGATTAAATAAAGATCCATTTTCTTATCCTCTTATTGTGGCAAATCCTAGTCAAGGTGGTGGTGCTATTACTTTAGCAGTTACCCCCTATTTAAAAACTTTAGGAGTTCCCTCAAGAGGTCGTGTTTTTGAAATACCTAAAAATATTAAATACGATACCATAATGCCTCATATGAATTATTATATTCAAAAAAGTAAAGAAGTAGTTTCTGTATATTTAGACTATGTTTCTAAAGAGGATTTACACATCTACTCTATTGATGAATGTTTTTTAGATGTTACTCATTATTTAAAGTTATATCAAAAAACAGATTATGAACTTGCAAAAGAAATACTTGCTAAAGTATATGAAAAAACTCATCTTACCGCTACCGCAGGTATTGGTCCAAATATGCTACTTGCTAAAGTAAGTATGGATATTGAAGCAAAACATACAAAAGATAATATAAGTAAATGGACATATGCTGACGTAGAAAAGAAACTTTGGAAAATATCTCCCTTAAGTGATATGTGGGGTATAGGCAAAAATATGGAAAGAAATCTAAATAAAATAGGTATTTTTTCAATCGAGGATTTAGCTAAAACAAATCCCGGTATTCTAAAAGATAAATTTGGTGTTATGGGGCTTGAACTTTGGAATCATGCTAATGGTATTGATACAAGTAAAATTTCTGATTTCAATGGACAAACGAAAGATAAATCATATTCAAATTCACAAGTTCTATTCAAAGATTATAATGAAAAAAATATTTTTATAATTATAAATGAAATGATTGATAACTTATGTGCTAGGCTTCGTAATAGTAATAAAGAATGTCAAAACTTTGGGCTTGGAATTGGCTACTCAAAAAATACTCCTGGAGGATTTTATCATAATATAAAACTTGATAGTCCAACAGATAAAAATAATGAACTTATTAAATATGCAAGTATTATATTTGATAGATTTTATGAAGGATTACCCATAAGAAAAGTTACTGTTTGTGCTGGCAGTTTAAAAGATAAAAAAGGAACACAACTTAATCTATTTGAAAACTATGAAAATATTAAAAAAGATGATGAAGTTAATTTAACTATTGATAAAATAAAACAAAAATACGGTAAAAATAGTATTTTAAAAGCCTCAAGTTTACTCGAAGATTCTACAATTAAAGAAAGAAATAAAAAAGTTGGTGGTCATAATGCATGATCGTGGAATGATTAAATGGATGCCCTTTAATTCAGTGGTTTCTAGTAAAGAAATTATAAATAGTATTTTAAAAGATAAAAGTAAAATAAGTATGCCAATTTTATCCGAGGAACAAAAAGATGTTAACGAACAAAAACTTCTTATTGCCTACTATAGTAAAAGTAAAATTAACATTTCATATTATCAAAATGGAAATATTAATTTAATAAATAGTTACATAAAAAAAATAGACTTTACTTATCATAAAATCTATTTTGAAAATAATACAATCTTATTTGACCAAATTGTAAGTCTTAATTGACCATAAAAAATCTTTTTACCAAAACAACTACTAAGATAATAGCAACAAGAAGCACTACTACAGTACAAATAATTTTAACTGGTTTACTAACTTTAGGTAAGCCATTTTTGTCTGTTTCTTCTTTTTTCTCACCCTCAACAACTGGTGCTGTTTCCATAATTGGTGCAGTTTGTGTTATTGTTGGTGTTACAGTTTCTTGAACTGGTTCAACTGGAGTCTCTGCTACTGGAGCAACTACTGGTTCAGCTGGAGTCTCAACTACTGGAGCAACTGGTTCAACAGGAGTTTCTGCTACTGGAGCAACTGGTTCAGCTGGAGTCTCAACTACTGGAGTAACTGGTTCAGCGTGAGTCTCTACTACTGGAGCAACTACTGGTTCAGCTGGAGTTTCAACTACTGGAGTAACTGGTTCAGCAGGTGTTTCAACTACTGGAGTAACTGGTTCAGCTGGAGTCTCTACTACTGGAGCTACTGGTTCAGCTGGAGTTTCTACTACTGGAGCAACTGGTTCAACTGGAGTCTCTACTACTGGAGCAACTGGTTCAATAGGAGTCTCAACTACTGGAGTAACTACTGGTTCAGCTGGAGTTTCCACTACTGGAGCAACTACTGGTTCAGTTGGAGTCTCAACTACTGGAGATTCCACAACTGGCTCTACTACCTCCTCATTAATTTTTGGTAATTCAATTTTAAAATCGTTATTTTCTTCCATATCTATCATACCTCTATTATAATTATTACATAAAAAAGAAAATATTCCTAGTATAAATTGAATATTTTTTTATTTTTTAGTTATTTTTTTGCCTTAAAGATAATAGAAATGATAAAAGCAAAGATAATTGCACTAACTATTGCAAGACTACTTTTATCTAAAAGTTCAGAAAAAATTCCTAAAATGCCAGCATTTTCATAGCCATTTATTCCAGATTGATATAACATATTACCAAAATTCATAATTAGGGATGTTGCACCTACTCCACATTTTTGAATTAATGTAGGATAAATTCCACAAAAAGAAAGAAGTGCTCCAACTACTGTAAAAAGTGAAGTAATATGTCCTGGTGTAAGTTTTGTATTATCTAAAATTATTTGTCCAAGCATACATATAAAGCCTGCAAATAAAAAAGCATTTAAATATATCATAATAACACCTCGATTTTAACTAAATGACTTATCGCAGGAATCTCTTTACCTTGATTTACTAAAGTAGGATTATGAAGTGATCCTGAGCCCACAATTAAAATTTTCTTATATTTTTTATTTTTTAGTATTTTTGTAAGGAACACTAAAGGAAGACATACTGGTCCACTTCCTCCACTATATTGGGAAGTTTCTAAAAATATTTCATCGCCAGCATCCATTATTTTATTAAGCCTTTCATTATAAACTTTTTCATAATACTCTTTTAAAATATTTAAACCAACTTTCCCTAAATCACCAGTTAAAATTAAATCATAATCTTTGACTGTTTCATGAGCATTTTGTAAATAAGTATAAATTGTATCTGCACAAGCTGGAGCCATAACTGCACCCATATTATTAACATCATTTATTCCTAAATTTACAACTTTGCCAATTAGTCCTCCACTTACTTTAATATTAGTTTTTTCATTTGTTAAAAGCATACTTACACAAGCAGTAAGTGTACAAGTTGCTGTTCCTTTTTTAGGACAGCCATACTCAGTAGGATATCTAAATTGTCTTTCAGCAGTCAAATTATGTGAGGATGCAAGAGTAATAATATTCTTTGCATTTTTACTTTCAATTAAGTTTGAACCCAAAAGTATTTGCAAAGGAAATCCAGCACACGCTGCATATACTCCAACAAAAGGTATGTTAAAATTACTCATAGTTTGGCTTGAAACTCCTAATTGATTTATTAAATCCGTAGCAAAAACATAATCAATTTTATTTTCAGAAAGCCTTTCATTATTAAGTAAATTTTGAATAGATACCTCTTGCATTTTAATTTCAGCATCCTCAAAAGTTTGTTTACCAAAATATAAATCATCAAATTTTAAATTAACATTAGATATTTTACTATCTTTTTCTTTAGGACCCGCTATTGTATAAAAGTTTTTAATATAAACATTATTAAATTTTAAATTACCCATAAAAAACCACCTTAATTAGACATAGAAAAAATGATGATATAATTCCATATAAAAGTACAGAACCTGCAAGTTTAAAAAAATTTGCCCCAACACCTGTAATAAGGCCATCCTTTTTATATTCAAGTGCACATGATGTCATACTATGAGCAAATCCTGTTGTAGGAATAATTAACCCACATTTTACTTTACAAACCCAATCATCAAAAAAACCAAGTCCAGTAAAAAGTGATGCTAAAAATATTAACAAAAGACATACAATACTATAACTAATAACCTGTGAAATACCAAAACATATCATTAAAAGTTTTGATACTACTTGGCCTAATATACCTATACCTCCACCCACTAAAAAGGATATAACAGCATTTTTCAATTTAGGCTCTTTAGTTTGCCAAGATTTAACTAACTTTTTATATTCTTCTTTATTCAAAATAAAATCACCACTATTATTATTTAATAAATGGTGATATTTATACTATAAACTCAAATAATTACGCATTTTTTCAATACCTTTTTTCTCATATCTTGAAACCATTACTTGTGACATTGAAAGTTTTCTAGCAACTTCACACTGAGTTAAATCTTCATAATATCTTGACATAATAATATTTTTTTCATCCTCAGTTAAAGTACACATACTATTTTCAAGTTCTATTCTTTCATCAAGAGAAACATCATCCTTATTTGAAATAGTTTCATATAATGGTCTATTTTCATCATTATCAAGACTCATTATACTTTGCCCTGCATATACATATTCATATATTTTATTAGGATCAATTTCTAAAAAGTTTGCTACAGTTTCATAACTAGGAACAACTCCATTTTTTAAAGCCAAATTATTTTTAGTTTCTTCGATTAATTTATATACTTTTAAAATATCTTTATTTATTTTTATTTGTCTATTATTTGCTAGTGTATACATTTCTCCATAAATATATGTATAAGCAAAAGATGTAAATTTAGCACCATAACTTTCATCATAATTTTGATATGCTTTTAAAAGTCCTAAAACACCTGCTTGGAAAAGATCCTCTTTTGAAACATTATAAAACTTTTTAGCTATCATATAAATTAAACCAACATTCTCATTAATAATTTGTTCTTTGTTCATATTAGACCTCGATTAATTTCATACAAGTAAGTTCATTATCAAATTTTCTTGCACGAAAATGTTTTAATTTCCTTTCTAATCTTTTATTAACTTCACAAATATACATAACACCTTTATTAGTTTTAATTGCTTCTTCACTATTTAATAGTGCGTCAATCCCATCTTCATCAATATCATCAAGGTTATAAAAATTATAAACTAAATATTTTATTTTATGTTTTAATATTACGGGTACTAAATAATTATTTATTTTATAAGTAGATCCTCGATGAAGCATTCCATCAAGTCTTACAAAAAGTATTCCTTTATTATATTCTAAATTCATTTTAAGCATAATTCCCTCTTTTCTATATAATAATAAAGCACACTTTTAAAACTTTTTAAACAACTTCGACAAAACATGTCAAAACATTTTTTTATATAACATCTTATTCTACTTTTTTCGACATTTTTCGTTAAAAAATGAAAATGATTTCTCTAGTAAAAAGAAATATCACAACAAGAAATTGTACAATTACTTATTAACACTAATAAAACGTTAAAAGCAACATATCAATGCTACCAAGGAATAATAAATTCAATTAAAGAAGATGATTTCAATAAATTTAAAAATATTGTTTTACATAAGAGTAAAAGTATTTCAGATAAAATGAAACAAGCATTAAATTTATATAAAGAAAATATTAATTATATTGAAAATTTGTTTAAATATGATATTAATAGTGGAATAATCGAAGGAACTAATAACTTAATTAAATGTATTAAAAGAATTGCCTTTGGCTATAAAAAATTTGATCATTTTATAACTAGAATATTCTTAATTAAAGGCACTATAAAAGGATGACATTTGTCATCCTAATAAGTCAATTCATTTATCAAAAACTATTGTTTACCAACACTATTTGACAAAGAACCCAAAATAAGAAGCGCCATCCGTATTATAGTGGAATGTGCATTGCTTGTAAAAAAGTTAATGTACATAATACTATTTGGATAAGCGCCAACTAAAGCAATTTAGGTAACGTGATATCTTGCACGTTCCTTAATATTAATATAACATTTATTTATATGTTTATGCAAGATGCTTGTCTTATATTTTTCATAAATTATTTTTATAAAAAAAATAGACTAACTACTAGCCTATTTTAAAAGTTTAACAATTTCGTTAACATTCTTTTTAAAGATAATTGTATCGATAATATTACTTATTGCATAAACCATAATTACTATACCAACATAAGTTGTAATTACTTCACTTCCAACACCTGGATTTACAATAATATAAACACCACATATAATTCCAAGAAGTGAGCAAATAAATAATATTAACCAATTTTTGTAATTAACACTACTTAAATTAATTGAAATTCTTAAATCTAAAGCGGATTTAACTACCATAGAAATTCCTACGACAATTGGAAATAATGTTTTAACAATATTAGGATTTATTAACATTATGATACCCATTAAAAATTCTAATACTCCAAGAGTTAAGAATCCTGAAAAAAATATACTATTATCTTTTTCAATTATAAAATAAAGTCCATTAAGTATTAAGAAAATTGCGATTATATATGTAACTACTGAAAAAGATACTGATGGATAAATCATAAAAATAAGTCCTAAAATAAACATTAAAACTGAAAGTACAATCGAAGAGTTTAAGAATTTATTAAATTTCTCTAACATATTACTCCTTTCTACTATTTAAATTATACAAATATTTTCGAAATATGTAAATAAACAAAAAGCATAAATTTGTCTTTTAATTTACACTTTTTAAATAACTTGCCATATGTTTTCCCCAATTTTGGAAAAATGGTACTTTAGGATGTACTCCATCCGCAGAAAATGAATTTACTCTATCTGCTAAATAAACACCATTTTCTAAAAATTGAATACCTAACTCTTTTGCTAGATTTTTTAAAGCATCATTATACATAGGTTGATATGTAAATGAAGGATCATTTGCAGTAGCATAATCACTAACAGGAAGTACAGAATTTACAATTATTTTTGTATTTGGAAGTTCACTTTGTATTTTAATTATTGCTTCACGATATTTTGCAATCCAACCATCAACATTACTTGTCCAACTTTTTATATCATTTGCTCCATAGGCTAAAAATAGAAAGCTAGGATTATACGCTTTTACTTTTTCTAAATCAGCACTCATAGTATCTATTCTTCTTCCCCTGTGCCAAACAACATTTTCTTTATTTAATACACCATAACAATCAAGTCCCTCAGCCATTGAATCACCTACTGTCATTGCATGCTTCTCATTAAATATTATTTTTGTTTCCTCAAGGGTAATATCCTCAATTGAAAATTCGTCTTGAACATAAGAAGTATTAACTATAGAATTAGGCTTTTCCACTGGTGTTGTATTATTTTGTACTGGTTTATCTTCAGTAGTATTATTTTCAGTAACTTTATTATCCACTATATTATTTTCCACTATATTTGTTCCATTATTACTAACAATAGAGTTTACATTAGTATTATTAGTCACTTTAAAAGCAAAGCTTTTAAAAATAATATAGGAAAGCAAAATAATAGTTATTAAAATTATTAAAGTATACATAACAACATATTTTTGTTTTAACTTTATCATTCTATTCATCATTTCATCCTTACATATTAAGTTTAATCTAAATAAAGAAAAAAAGCAATAACTTTGCCTTTTTCTTTACATTATTTTACTTACTTAAATTTAGTAGTATTATCTTAAAAAATAATTTTTCTTTTAATCTTATATATATCAAATAAAAATAATAACAAACTAATTAAATTAGATATTAAAATTATTAA